>MDSY01005276.1_pt1 | contig 12372 bp, 10 predicted proteins | sample 811131 | NCBI WGS metagenome assembly MDSY01 (sample SAMN05326643, study PRJNA326480) | marine metagenome | isolation source: seawater | place: Atlantic Ocean: South West | collected 2010
CCTGAACATCTTATACCACTTCAATTAAAATGAATACACCTATTAAAACGCACGAGATACGCAAAGTAGCGGTATTGGGGTCTGGAGTTATGGGGTCTGCCATAGCTTGCCATTTGGCCCAAACCGGCTCTGAGGTATTGCTGCTAGACCTTCCATCAAAAGAGGGTCCACGGAACGCTCCTGCAGAAGGCGCACTTAAGGCATCTCTGAAATCGAAGCCCGCTCCACTCTACTCAAAGCGATTTACGAATCGCATCGAATGCGGAAATTTTGACGATGATTTAGAGAAAATTGCTGGATGCGACTGGATTATTGAGGTCATTGTAGAAAGACTCGATATCAAACAACACCTTTTTGAGCGGGTCGAAGCGTTTCGCAAGCCTGGAACGCTCATTTCATCCAACACCAGTGGGATCCCTATTTCTCAATTAAGTGAAGGACGTTCCGAAGACTTTCAAAAGCATTTCTGTGGCACACACTTTTTTAATCCTCCGAGATACCTACAACTCCTTGAAATTATTCCAGGACCTAAAACAGAGCAGAGGGTCATTGACTTTTTCATGGGATATGGTGAAAGTATCCTCGGAAAGCAGTCAGTACTTTGCAAAGACACGCCTGCATTTATTGCAAATAGAGTTGGTGTTTTTGCAATTCAAGCTCTCTTCCATACTGTAGAAGACATGGGGCTTTCTGTTGACAAAGTCGACAAACTTACAGGACCCGCGATGGGAAGGCCTAAGAGTGCAACATTTAGAACGTGTGATGTTGTGGGTCTTGACACACTTGTGCATGTTGCAAATGGAGTCGCGTCAAATTGTCCTGATGACGAACGGTCTGAATCGTTTGCCATTCCCAAGTACGTTAAGCATTTGGTGGACAACAATTGGCTTGGAAGTAAATCTGGTCAAGGTTTTTATAAGAAGTCTAAAGACGATAAGGGCAAACGTAAAATACTGGTCCTTGACCTTAAAACGCTAGAATATCGAGAAAAGGAAAAGGTGAAATATGCAACTCTTGAAGCTGCAAAGCAAGTGGACGATTTAAAAGATCGGACAAAGTTACTTTTTAACGGAACAGATGAAGCGGGAGATTTCTATCGAAGAATATTCACCGATGTATTCTCATATGTGAGTTACAGGATTCCAGAAATTAGTGATGAAATTTACCGAATTGATGATGCCTTAAGAGCAGGGTTCGGATGGGAATTGGGCGCTTTCGAAAGTTGGGATGCAATCGGCATTCAAGCGGCTTCAGACATTGCGAAAGAACGTGGTCATCACGTTGCGGGTTGGGTGAATGACATGCTTGAAGCTGGTCATGATACCTTTTATAGAGTGACAGGTGGTGTGAGAGAATGTTACGACCCGACAAGTAAGACGTATAAAGTCATTCCTGGTCAAGAAGGGAGAATCAACCTTGAGTATGTTGACAATGTGGTTTGGTCAAACAGTGGGACAACCATTAAAGACATCGGTGATGGGATCCTCAATATTGAATTCCATACAAAGATGAATTCCATAGGCGCGGAAGTCCTACAGGGTTTAAACAAAGCCATCGATCTGGCAGAAGAAGGATACCGGGGATTGGTCGTGAGTAACAACGGCGCAAATTTCAGCGCAGGAGCAAATGTGGGGATGATTTTCATGCTTGCAGTGGAACAGGAATGGGAGGAACTTGATGCCGCTGTGAAATACTTCCAGGACACAATGATGAGAATGCGCTATTCGGGAATACCCGTTATCGCAGCACCTCACAACATGGCTTTGGGTGGTGGATGTGAACTTTGTCTTCATGCAGATAAAGTCATCGCACACGCTGAAACATATATGGGCCTTGTAGAGTTTGGCATAGGCGTCATTCCTGCAGGGGGAGGAACAAAGGAATTTGTATTGAGATTGTCAGACTCTTTAAAAGAAGGAGATATTCGGATTAATGCAATGAGAGAAAGCTTCCTGACAATCGGACAAGCAAAAGTGGCGACCTCTGCATACGAGGCATTTGAACTTGGATACCTTGTTGAAGGTCTGGATGAGGTTTGTGTCAATCGCAGAGACCTTGTTTCTAGGTCTAAGGCTGCGGCTATACAAATGGCTGACTCTGGCTACACAAGACCCATCGAACGCAAAGACATCACTGTTCTAGGCGCAGAAGGCATGGGAATCGTATATGCAGGAGCAAATGCAATGGCAGTTGGAAAGTATATCTCAGAACACGATAAACTGATCAGTGAAAAATTGGGAAGGGTGATGTGTGGAGGAGATTTGACTGCGAAGCAAGAAGTCAGCGAGCAATACTTATTAAGTCTTGAGCGCAGAGCATTTGTAGAACTCTGTACGGAACGTAAAACGTTAGAACGAATGCAGTCGCTTATTCAAAAAGGTAAAATACTACGTAACTAAAATATCATGGACGCATATATAATTGGAGGGTATCGGTCTCCTGTAGGAAGATCAGGGAAAGGCGTTTTTCGTTTTATGAGACCGGACGATCTCGGAGAACAAGTGATTCGTAAACTCATGTCCGACTTTCCTCAACTTGATAAGGAGAGAATAGATGATGTTATTGTTGGAAATGCAACGCCAGAAGCAGAGCAAGGACTGAATATCGGTCGGATGGTGTCGCTTATGGGACTGGACACTGAGAAAGTGCCTGGCATGACGATTAACAGGTATTGCGCATCTGGATTAGAATCAATCGCAATCGCTTCCGCAAAAATTCATGCGGGTATGTCTGACTGCATTATTGCAGGTGGAATTGAGACGATGTCACCGATTCCCTTTGGTGGTTGGAGATTGGTGCCAAATGCAAAAGTTGCCAAGAATAACCCTGAATGGTATTGGGGGATGGGGCTCACTGCAGAAGCTGTGGCGAGTGACTACAACATCAGTCGTGAAGACCAAGACGCGTTTGCCGTGGAAAGTCACATGCGTGCAGCAGCAGCGATTGACGCAGGTCGATTTGCAACTGGCATTGCGCCAATCACAGTAGAAGAAACATATTTAGATCAAAACGAAAGACCCGCTACAAGAAGCACAATCGTAGACACTGATGAAGGCGTTCGAAGGGGTACTTCACCCGAAGCGCTTGCAAAACTCAGAGCTGTATTTACTCAGGGGGGATCAGTCACCGCCGGAAACAGTTCTCAAACATCTGACGGGGCTGCATTCGTACTCATTGTGAGTGAGCGCATGCTTAAAGAATTAGATGTAGAACCTATCGCAAGACTTAAAGCATATCATGTGAGCGGGCTCGAACCTCGAGTGATGGGTATGGGTCCCATTCATGCTGTACCTAAAGCACTGGAGAGAGCAGGATTAAAGCCTGGAGATATCGATTTGTATGAATTAAACGAAGCTTTTGCTTCTCAAAGTGTTGCCGTTTCACGTGAGTTGGGACTTGATCCCACTCAGGTAAATGTCAATGGAGGAGCGATCGCATTGGGCCACCCTCTAGGTTGCACTGGATCGAAACTTACCATTCAACTGTTAGATGAATTAAGGCTAAGACAGGGAAAACACGGAATTGTAACAATGTGTGTCGGCACAGGACAAGGAGCTGCTGGCGTATTTGAACTTCTTAAATAAATGATCATGAACGACTTAAAGGAAAACAAAGCAATTACTGGCGGAGAATTTATCATACGTGACGTGAGTTGCGAGGAAATCTTTACTCCAGAAGATTGGACCGAGGAGCATCTGATGATGAAACAGACGGCGAAAGATTTTATTAATTCCAGGATTACTCCCAATCTTGATCCTATTGATAATCAAGAAGAAGGTCTTATGCCAAAGCTTCTGGAGGAGTCAGGGGAGCTGGGTCTGCTGAGTAGCTCCATACCTGAATCATTGGGAGGTTTGGGAATGGATTTCAAGAGTACAATGATTATTACTGAAGGCGTCGGTGGAGGCCACTCATTTGCAGTAAGTTTCAGTGCACATACTGGAATTGCAACGCTTCCTATTCTTTATTATGGGAATGAAGCCCAAAAACAGAAATATATCCCAGGCCTTGCGAGCGGAAAATTGAAAGGGTGTTATTGCCTCACTGAGCCCAGTTCTGGCTCAGATGCAAATAGCGCCAAGTCAAAAGCGATATTGAGTGAAGACGGAGCCCATTACATCCTAAACGGTCAGAAAATGTGGATTACGAACGCTGGCTTCGCAGATATTTTCATTGTATTCGCAAAAATTGAAGATGACGAAAATCTGACTGCGTTTATTCTAGAAAAAGACTATGCAGGCATCACGATGAATCCCGAAGAAAAAAAGATGGGAATTAAAGGGTCGAGTACAAGACAAGTGTTTTTCAATGATGTGAAAGTTCCTGTAGAAAATTTACTTTATGAAAGAGGCAAGGGCTTTAAAATTGCTGTTAACATCTTGAACATTGGGCGAATAAAGCTTGGTGGGGTTGTGATTGGGGCGTGTAAAGAAGGGATCGATTACTCGATACAATATGCAAACGAAAGAGAACAATTCGGGAGATCTATTTCAAAATATGGCGCTATTCGCCATAAAATTGGGGAGATGGTGATTCAAACATATGCCGCAGAAACAGCCGTGTATCGCGCGACTCAAAACATAGATGATGCTATTCAGGCTTTGGAAGCAGATGGTGTGGAGCACGGACAAGCAACACTGAAAGGAATCGCGTCATTCGCGCCCGAATGTGCAATGATGAAGGTGGTCTGTTCTGAAGTAGCAGATTACGTTGTAGATGAAGCCGTTCAGATCTTTGGCGGAATGGGCTACAGTGCAGAAACTCAAGTTGAAAGAGCGTATCGAGATGCGAGAATAAATAGGATTTTTGAGGGAACAAATGAAATCAACAGAATGCTTACTGTTGACATGATTCTGAAAAAAGCAATGAAAGGTGAGATGGATTTAATGGGGCCAGCCATGGAAGTGGCAAGCGAATTGACAGGGATTCCAGAATTTGGACCTCCACCCACTGACATCTTCGACCGTCATCACATCTACATCAAGAATTTTAAGAAATCAATACTCATGGTCGCAGGGTCGGCGGCACAAAAATTAATGATGACGCTTGCAAAGGAGCAAGAAATCCTTATGAATATTGCCGACATGATGAATTGGGCATACACTGCTGAATCATTGGTCCTGAGAGTACAGAAACTTCACAAAGCAAAAGGAGAAGAAGCAGCATCTGTTCCACTTGATATGATGCAAACGTATGTGTACAGTGTCGCAGATAAAATCAATATCGCAGGCAAAGAAGCGCTGAACGGATTTGCTGAAGGAGATGAACTTAAAATGATGATGCTCGGAATGAAGCGCTTTACAAAAGTGGAGCCATTCAATTGTAAAGAGGCTAGGCGGAGAGTCGCTGATACCTGTATCGCAAAAAATGAGTACTGCTTTTAAGATTTAAACAACACTATTTAATCGGACTGGAGGATTTCACTATTTCCAGTCCGATTTTTTTTTGTCTAAATAGGAACAAGAGGCGTGTAATAAGGTTTCAAAAAAAAGGCACCAAATAAGGAAAACCATGATAATTTTACAACATGGCAAAAAATAAAATCATCACCAAGAAGTCTGAGGCATTTCTAGAGACATATTTAAATAACCCTTCACCAACAGGATTTGAAGCTGAAGGTCAAAAATTATGGCTTAATTATTTAAAACCGTATATCGACGAACATTTTGTTGATACCTATGGAACCGCTGTAGGAATAATAAATCCAAAGGCAAAGTACAAGGTTGTGATTGAAGCGCATGCCGACGAAATCAGTTGGTTCGTTCATTACATTACACCTAAAGGCTTCATTTACTTGCGAAGAAATGGAGGAAGTGACCATCAGATCGCGCCGTCAAAGAGAGTCATCATCCATACTGACAAAGGTCCTGTAACTGGATTGTTTGGATGGCCGGCAATACACACAAGAACCGCGGCAAAGGAAGAAACGCCAAAGGTCAAGAATATCTTTTTAGATGTTGGCGCAAAAGACGCAAAAGAGGTCGAGAAGATGGGAATTCATGTGGGTTGTGTTGTGACCTATCCAGATAAGTTTATGGTTTTGAATAAGAATTGGTATGTTGGGCGAGCGTTAGATAACAGAGCGGGTGGCTTCATGATTGCAGAAGTGGCGAGAATGCTGAAAGAGAATAAAGTAACGTTGCCCTTTGGTTTATATATCACAAATTCAGTCCAAGAAGAGATCGGATTACGTGGCGCACAAATGATCGCTGAACGCATCAAACCCGATGTCGCTATCGTCACAGATGTTTGCCATTGTACCCAAACACCCATGGTCAATAAGATTGAGCAAGGCGACATCACAGCAGGGAAAGGGCCAGCAGTGACGTACGGACCAGCTGTTCAAAACAATCTGTTAAAACGCATTATTGACACTGCAAAAGAAAACAAGATTGACTTCCAGAGAATGGCTGCTTCAAGGTCTACAGGAACGGACACTGATGCATTTGCATATTCTAATTGTGGTGTGCCTAGTGCACTGATATCTCTGCCTCTGAGATATATGCATACAACAGTAGAAATGGTTCACAAAGATGACATTGAAGGGTGTATCAAACTTATCTATGAAACCCTGCTGAAAATCAAAACTGGGGAAGATTTCAAATACCTATAAATCGTATTTAAGCTTTATAAATACTAAGCTTCTTGTTTGATGAGTTGCTGGAGTAGATATACATCCAGTGGCTTTTCAAGCAATGCGATCACAGAAGGGTCAGCATCGACTAAATCCAGTTGTTTGCGATCAATGGATGCGCTGAGCACATAGATTAAACATTTATTTTGAACCTGATCGGGGAGCTCTCTGAATATTTTTAGCCACTGCATTCCATCAATATCTGGCATAGATAAATCGAGCAAAATAAGTCGTGGTGACGTCCAAGTAACCCCTAGCTCTTTAACATATTCCAAAGATTTACGCGGTGAAGTATAAACCTCAATATCGTCCGAGATTCGGGCTAATTTGAGCAACTTCTTATTGACAGCATTGTCAATTTCACTGTCATCGATTAGAATTACATGCATAGGATATGAAATCTAGACCGCAAGATACAACGCATAAAGACAATAGAACTCGTTTGAAACTCAAAACCACTTAAGTGGGAACTTGGAGCAACGAGATTGCACCGTTGATCGTTTCTATATAGCTGTCCTTTTTATCATCTGTTAAATCGTTAGAGGATTTAATTTCTATAATTAAGGACTCGAGTTTATCTTGAGCAGAATACAATCTTTTACTATAATCAGAAGCCTGCATATCTTGGGCCGTTCTGAATTGGTATAAATTACTCGCTTCTTCGACAAGACGTTTTAACTCAGCTTCATTCCATGGCTTACTGATATACTTGTAGATCTGCCCCTTGTTAATCGCATCTATTACAGCATCTATGTCAGCATGTCCCGTTAATAGCATACGCACAGGATTGGGGTGATCTGGCATAATGAGTTCAAAAAACTCTACGCCACTTAGTGTGGGCATTTTTTGGTCTGATATAACAACTTCAATGGGATTTTCCACTAATATTCTTACAGCCTCAGAAGGTTCCGTTGTCACGAAAACTTTAAAATCCCTGCGAAAGGCAGCTCTGAATGAAGTTAGATTATGCTCCTCATCATCGATATATAAAACATTTATCATAATGGGAAGCTAAGAAGAAAGGTCGTCCCTTTACCTATTTCAGATGTAATTTCTATGGTCGCATTATGATCATCAAGAATACCCTTGACAATACTAAGCCCAAGCCCAGTTCCTTTCCCCACTTCTTTCGTTGTGAAGAATGGATTGAATATTTGTGACATTTTTTGTTCTGACATCCCAACACCATTGTCTGTAATGTCAACTTGAATAAACTGTTTTCCCGCATCATTCACCAAACGTGTTCTGACTCTAACTTCTCTTTCAGAACGGTTGAGCTGCGTTTCCATAGTCGCTTGGGCTGCATTCGTAATGATATTCATGAAAACCTGATTTAATTTTCCAGGCTGACAGTTAATATTGGGTAGGTTTTCTGAAAACTCCATTAAAACATCTGCCTCGTCCTTCAGGTTGCTCCTCAAAATGATCAAGGTAGAGGTTAACAGCTCATTGATATTTGCATCAGAAGACTGATTTCCGTCCATCCTTGAAAAGATTCTTAAACCGCTAACAATCTCAGCAGTTCTTTCTGCGCCATCTTTTACACCAGCCAAAAGCTCATCAATCTCCTTGAGTGTGAATACAATATCTAAGTCCTTCATTCTTTGAATAACAACTTCGACGTTATCAGACAGTTTGTCACTCAACGGTTGAAGACCAGCAACAGACTCGATGACTTCTTTAAGATCGGCGAAATCTCTTTTAAGAGATTGTGTACTGGAGGTCACAAAATTAATTGGGTTATTTAATTCATGTGCTATGCCCGCTGTTAACTGTCCCAAAGACGCCAACTTTTCAGATTGAATTAACTGCTGTTGCGCAGATTTAAGATCCTCAAGTGTTTCTGCCAATGATTCATTCATTTCTGTTAACTCAGAGGTTCTCTCAGTCACATTCCTTTCGAGTTCAATGTTTTGTTCTCTTTGAATCTTTTCATTTAAAAGAGAAGTATTGAGTTCCTTTTCTTTTGCCTTCTGCCTGTCCTTCTTAAGTTGATTAATCCTTGACCCTAGAGCCAACGAAAGAACCACCAATTCTATCGCACTGCCTATCGGAAGGGCGTATAGAGTGGCTTCGTTATAGGGAATTAATCCGAAATCTTTCAAGACAAATACTGTAACAGCAGTAATGAAAACCAACCATCCAACTAAAAAATATGCTGCGGACTCATCCCCACTTCTCCAGACTTTAATTGAGACAGGGACAAGTAAAACAATAGACAAAGCTGACACGTTAATCATATCATATGATGTATTAAAATATCCTGAAATCAGCAGTAATGTTGCAAACACATAAGGGATATATAACCAGCCAAAAATTTTATGATAAAGGGGAGCTTTGGACTTTAAGTGTAAAAAATTCCGGACGAAAAGAATGGAAAAAACTCCACTCAAAATACCGAATATGTGCGTTATTCTAAGCGCTAACCAAGGGGAAGTGATTAATTCAAAAACCCGATCATATCCATTGAGCACGAGTTGTGCCCCTCCTACAGCAATAATAAACAAAACATACTGTAAATAATTGTTGTCTTTGACACTGAAATATAGAAATAGATTATAAATCAGAAGGGAAATAACGACGCCGAAATAGATCGCAAAAAACACATCGCGATAATGACCGTCTGTCAAAAGTTTACGCGTACCCTCAACACGTACTGGCAATAAAATCTGCTTACCACTCCAGGCGCGGATATAGCAAGTGAGTTTCAAACAGTCCTCAACAGGGATAGGAAAAGATGGGTAATTCCCCAATTGTTGATCACGTGAAGATCTGTGAATAGTCGCGCCTGCGGAACGCTTTGATTTCACGACGCCATCACATACCATAAAGACTTGCAGTGAATCAATCGTAGCGTAAGCAATTTCCACACTCAGACCAGCATCAGTGACAGGATCTAAATCCAACCTTGCCCATACCCAATTACTTGAATTCCCGAGGTTTGGAACATCCATCTCCGATCTCACCCAGGTCTCCTGGAGTAAATCAATTGGAGATTGTACATCTGCATTACTCGCCGTAGTAGATAAAATCTCGAGGCGAGAACCGAGATATTTTTGGGCAACAGAAGACGATTGAAAAGAAAAGCACAACACAACAATAAATAAAAACGAAAGCCTAGAAATGGCTTTACAATTTATCATATCGAAAAGTTAAAGATGACCTTTAGTTTTCCTTTGGGACCTTCAAAATGCATCACGTGTCCGATAGGAGCCTCCCAAATTCCTTCCATAAATACCTTCACCTCTGGGACAGATTTTGGGAGATCATCAGGGAAAATAAAATGTTCTATACTTGCCCGTAATTTTTCAGTAGGATATTTAAAATACCCGTCATCGCCAAATTCATCATGAATTTTCCAACCCATCCTGTCTCGCATTTTTCGAGTGACTGGAGATGTCAGTGCAAGAAGGTTTCTTAAATCCAACATCGACATAGAAGCCATCGCAGACTGAACCATCCACTCAACACCCAATCCCATCCCTGCCAATTCAATTGAATTCCACATGCCATTTAGTTCAATCGTTCCTTCTGGAATAATTGACTTCAACCAAGGCGAAATGTTTTCATCCATCTCCCCTACTGCTTTGTAGAGTGGGAAACCTTCAGGCTCAGAGCCAGATTGCAATCTTGTACCTGCAAGCACACGTTCACCATCCGCAGACATTGCAGCGATGAGAATAACATCATCTCTTCCAATCCAATCAGAATTAAATGACGATATTTTATTGATACCATAGGCTTTTAAAACCCGTTTATGCCCTTCCACCATCTTGTGAGAAAGCGCAAGGTCTTCAGAAGACCTAAGCACCCGTAAGTGAACTTCGCTAACACTTTTCGCTAGCTTAAGCTTTTCGGCGCTAGTTCTTGACAGAGAGCTGCTCATCTATTTCAAGGTATAATCGTGAATCAGGGATATCTTCTCCAAGCAGTAATCTGCGCGCAGCCTCAGCTGCGAAAGCACTACCTGAAGCGACATCAGAATATAATTGTGGCCAACCGACAAGTTCAGTACCCATTTTTGCCAAACTCAATTGGCCACGCTCAGAAGCGGTTGAAAAGTCAATGAATAAATTTAATGTTTCTGTATCCCAGTGAGATCTTTTTCTCAGTGAAGTCATCATGTCTAAATCAATCCGACCATGAAGAAAACCATCTGTAAAATCCAGGATATCATATCTCTCAATATCAAGCATCCCCCTGTCGCTTGTATCCATGATGACAGGGATTTTTCTTTCCAATGCTTCAAGTCGAATCATCGCCTTTGCAGCAAGTCCATCACAGGCATCAATCACAACGTCGCATTGATTCATAAAGCTGTCAATATTTTCTTCCTGAACACCATCAGGGAAAACCTCAACATTTACATATGGATCTGTTTCCGCAATTGTACGCGCTGCAATAAGCCACTTGGGAAGACCCAATTCAAAAACGCCTGCTCTAATCCGATTTAAATTTGAAAGTTCCAAATCATCAAAGTCGGCAATTCTAATTGTCCCCGCTGACCTTTCCATTGCGATAGTCACCGCTGCTGAGTGACCAACAGAAAGTCCGACTATCCCCACTGTTTTTTGACTCAGAATCTCCTGCTCTTGCTTTGTGATTCTATCTCGGTTGCGATTTGTCCTTACTTCGACAAACGACTTCGGTGGCAGTAACCTTACAGCACAACCGTTCCATGGGAACACCACCCAGCGGCCATATGTATCCCAGTTCTTTTTTCCAATGATTCCGCTTATCGCCTTTGTAAGACCTAAAGGGTTGTCTTTAAGAGATGGATTTCGAATGATGGCCAATTCAACAACCTGACTTTCTAAAGTATCAATCTCAGAATGAATAAGTCCTTTGGATTTTAACGTAGCAAAACGTATACGACCTTCTTCAGATGAGGGGTCTATCACCTCAGCTTTCCATAGCTGAATATTGTGAAGAGGTGTCGTAGGTAGCATACTGCAAAATCGCAAAACGAAGGCCTGTTAACACATAGACTCATTGGAGTTTTAAACAACAAAACAAGGATAGTATCGTGATTTATAAGTCGTAATAAACTTTTATATGTCCCCTTGCTAGCGCATTTGCCCAGTTTCTAAAAGCGACAAATCCTGCTTCAGATTCAGGAGAAATGACTTGCTTTTTCATTCTTAACATCAACCATCCATACAGCCCTATAAGCAACTGTTCCACAGGATGAACCGCGTCATCATTCTGCTTTACACTTAACTCTTTCAGAAAAGGCTTGGCTGTCTCAAATGCTTCTTTGTACCTTAAATCATCAACCGTTCCAAGAAGCATTTCGTGAAGATGCGCCAATTCGACCAATGGCTCACTCACTTTGGTGATGTGACCCGACGCTTCCTTTCCCTCTAGCCGCATAGATTGCGCCATTCCCACAATCCATTCTTTTTCTTTTTCAGGATCCGTATCCTCCCGCATTGAAGTTTCTTCCGACCAACCCTCTAGAATGTCTGGATTAAATTTAGCGGCACGAATAAGGTCTTCAATTTGCCACAAAAACAAAATATACTCAACAATGTGCTCCTTCTTTTTTGTGTCAGAGAGAATCATAATATATTTATTTAGGGTCGTTTAAAGCTTCCAGGACCTCGATTGTTATATCACGTGAATCTGTCCCATAAAGAACACCTTCACCACTCAGCCCCCAATTTAAAACCAAATCAATTCCTTGATCTTGAGAAAATGTACGGAGGGTTTCTGTGAGATGTTCGGCAATCGTGGCC
>MDSY01075706.1_pt1 | contig 12369 bp, 9 predicted proteins | sample 811131 | NCBI WGS metagenome assembly MDSY01 (sample SAMN05326643, study PRJNA326480) | marine metagenome | isolation source: seawater | place: Atlantic Ocean: South West | collected 2010
AGGAATTGATGAAGAAGGGTCAGACGAGGAAGGAATTGATGAAGAAGGGTCAGACGAGGAAGGAATTGATGAAGAAGGGTCAGACGAGGAAGGAATAGATGAATGACAGTTAGATGAATGACTAGAGTAAGTACAATTATTTGAATTTATACATTTTGAACAGTCATTATTAGAAGAGCTTACTTTTGGTTCACAAATATTATTAGGAAAACAATTATTTACACAATTGTTATTACAATTGATAATGCAAATAGGATTGCAACCATTATGTTCAATAATAGAACCACATTTATTGATTCGGTTTAGTTTCAATTTACATTGTACTGTATCAAAATATTTTAAAGTATTAGTTATTTTTAAAATATCATTTTTACTAATACAAAATTTTTCTTTTAATCGATTTAAGCTTATATATTCAGTTTTATTTATATAATTAATTTTAGTATTTTTATTATTTAACATTTTTAATTTCTTACAATTCATAATATATTCATTATTATTTAAGCATTTTTTTAAAATACAATAAACTTGATCGGACATTAATTGAAATAAATTACATTATTAATAATTATTTACTAATAATTATTAACCAATTGTTTATTAACGTTTACAACTATTACAACTACTGTAGCTATGATTAGTACTAATACTGTCACTACTTATATCACTGTTACTATTGCTATCTTTACAATTGCTATTATCACAATTATAAAAGCAATTAAAATCAATACAATCAAATGTACTCGAGAGATTTATACATTTAGTTTGGCAACCATACATACAATTATATAAATTCAATTTAGTTTTGCAAGTAGTTTTACAATAATTACCAAATTTAAAATTATAGATAATTTTATCATTGTCATTAAATGAATTTTGTAAATAAATTGTTATATTAGATATTATATCATTATCAATACAATATATATTTTGTAATTGGATAAAGCTAATTTCTCCTTTTTTGCAACGATTTTTTTTTGTGAAACAAATAATATTTTCTGAGTTATTAAAGCACTTTAATATCTTACAGCAAATTTTTTTTTTCATATAAATTAGCATAAAAATATTTAATTTGTGCCTAATATTTATTATTGATAATTTTTGATATATTTTTTATTGTAATTTTTTTTTTAAATTGCTTTTCAAAAAGATCTTTAACTTTTTTTTGTGATATATTTGGTTTATTTATAATAAATTTAATTTCATCATTATTATATTTTTTTTCTTCAATACATTTAGATCTTTTATATTTTAAAATACTACCTTTTATTGTATCTTCGTATCCTTTCATTATTATTTTATTGCTATGAATTTCATCATGACATTCACTGCATAAAATAACTAAATTAGATATATGATCTTTATGAATATGATTTAATGTTTTCTTAATTATAAATCCATACTCATCAGTATTTTTTTGAAATTCTATATGATGAGTTTCTAAATTTTTAATTGATTTACATATTTGACATTTATCAACAATTAAATTTTTATTATATTTTGATTTATTTACAGTGATATTATTTATATCTTTTTTTATGTCGTTACAAATATCTATAAATTTATTATTTTTAATCATATATTTAGCAAAATCAAGTCCGTATTCTTCAGTACCATTTCCTTTCTTTAATAATCTGTTAAAAATTATATTATTATTTATATATTTTACACTTATATGATAAATTCCAATTTTACTAATACATTTTATAGCATCTAATTTTGTTAATTCATGTAAATGAGTTGCAGAAATAAATGATGTATTTGATTCTACTAACATTTTTATCATTGCTGAAACTATAATTAATGCAGAGTTATATTCAGTTCCTTTACAAACTTCATCTGACAATACAAGAGTATTACTACCACTTCTTTTAAGTATTGCATTAAGTTCAACTAATTCTAATGCAAACGAAGATAATCCCTTATATATATTATCTATATTTGATATTCTTGTAAATAATGATTTATATGGACTAAAGACAAATTCAGATGCACTTACAAAATAACCAATTTGAGCTAAAATTACATTTAATCCTATAGACTTCATTAAACTCGATTTTCCAGCAGAATTTAATCCATATAATAATATACCTGTTTGATTATCATCCAAATTAAGGTTGTGAGGAACATATTTATTAGAACATATTTGCTCTATTATTGGATGTCTAATTGATTTAACGTTCATAAAAGATTTATCCTTCAAAATTATTTTTGGTTTACAATATTTATTTCTAATTGAACATATACTACCACTATTTATAAAATCAATTTCCGCAATTATATTATTTATTTTTAAGTATAAATCATTATATTTCTCATACATCTCTTTCAAGTCATTTAAATAAGTATTTTTTATTAATGGTCTTATTTTATCATTTAATATTACTAACTTATCAGATATATTATCTACATATGTACATGTAATTTTCATTGTATTTGACTGATCTTTAAACTTGTAAGAGTCATAATTATATTTGCTATTATTTTTTATATTATTTTTTAAAATACTTCCTCTTTTAGAAGTTGTAGAAAAATGATATTTATCTTTTTCATTGTAATTAATTTGAATTGGAGATTTATCTTCATTAAATGAATTGAAATAATCTTTTTTCTTACAATCAATAAATTTTTCTAAATCATCCCTAAGATTTTCAATTAATTTATATTCTTTTTTTATAGATTTCTGTAGCATATCAATTTTTTCATTTATATTTTCATTGTAAAAAGAATTAGTTATATCATTTAAATTATATTTTTCCATTTCGTCCAAATTAAATAATCTTGAATAGTAACTTATGTAATTTTCTAAGTTCATTTTAACTTGTTCATTATATATTTCATTTAGCTTAGTTTTTTTAATATCTTCATATAATGATAAAATAGTATTATAAGATATATGTAAATCTACGAAATTATGTGGATTTAAATTTTGTAATGATATCTTTCTATGTAAACGTTCGATGTCTAATATTTTTTTAAGCTTATCTGATAAATCAATATTTTTTTCTTTTAATTCAGATATTTTATCATATCTATCATTTAAAATATTAACATCGCTTATTGGATTACAAATATTAAAATTTAAATATCGTTTTCCCATAGATGTACTTGTATAATTAATAACGTCAAATAACGACTTTTCATTAGAATTATAAGTTTGGACATTTAATTGTTTTAATGCATTATTTCCATAATGTAAATATTTCGTATTCAAATAAAATTCAGGTTTATATATATTATTTAAAATAGTCGAATTCATTTTTTTACAATAATTTAATAATAATATAAATGATAGTCTTCCATTATTTATCCTTTCTAAATCTAATTCCTCTATATGTGTCATACATGTTTCTAAATTATAAATTTCTTTCAAGAAATTATTTTGATATATAATTTTTGTATATTCATTATCTGAAAATTCAGATATTAAATATTTTTTGTCATTTAATTCTAAATACGTTAATAATTCATTCTCCGAATATGTAATTAGATTTTTATAATAAACTATTATTTCTTTTGGATTAAAGTTATAAATAAATTTTAATACCTCATCTAATGAATATTTTTCATCATCTTTTGTAGAAAAAGTTTCATGAATTATGCATTTGCCAACTGACAAATCAATAATTGACAATCCCGCAAATAATATATATGAATTATTCATCTGTTTAATTTCTTCTATATAAATGCTTAAAATATAATTGGAGTCATATGATGATATACCTTCAATATAAGATCCTGGTGAATATATTTGTGTTATTGCTCTTTTAGGGTTAGGAGGAGGTGTAACTTGATCAATTTTAATAACATGAAATCCATTATCTACCAATATATTAATAAACTTAGGAGTTGCTAATATAGGAAATCCAATCATGTAAGGATTTTTTTCACTTACTTCAGGATTTTTCTTATTTTTTTTTGATACGATAATATTTAATATGTTACTTAATTTATGTAAATCATATCCTCTATCATTAGTAGCATATATTTCGTGAAAGCTTCCAACTTGCATAAGAACTACTGTAAAATCTTTATTATAAATTTTTTCATATTTTTCTTGTAATAATAAATATTCCTCATTTAATGACTTATTAAATTTCAAATATTCATATTTCTTGTGTTCTGTTGTCATATTTTATATAATGATAAATTTTTTAAATATATTTTATTATTATATTATATATATGACAACTAGTTTAAATAAAATAAAATTTAGTGACTATTTACATAATAAAATACATAACAAGAACTATACCGGCAACTTAATTATAAAAAATTTAAAAAATGAGGATGCTATTAAAATAGAAGATACTAATAGTGAAAATGAATTTATTAACATTTTTAATGATAAAAGAACTATAAAAGGTAATAATTCATTGTCAGAAAATTTAAAGTCAATAAATGACATTACAAATAACTTAGATAACATAATATTAGAATCAGATCCAAAATACATGACGTTACGTGACGAAAAAATTCTTAAAGATAGTTTAAGATGTGAAATAAGTACAAAATCAAAATGTAAAAGTATTAAAGACAGTTTGACATATCAAGATGATGATAGTAATTATTGTAAAAATTCAAATTCGTTATCATTATTCTCAAGTTTAAACATTAAGGTAATTGATAATAATGAAAAAGAATATCATTTGGAATATTATTTGAATATAAATAATTCAAATGACGTATATTTATGTATAATAAGTGATTTAAATAAAATATCAAATACAATTAATAATATTGGTAAAAATATTGAATATTTTATAAATAGTACTAAAAATAGTTATAATTTTATTAATACAAATTTTAATTTTCAAGATTTAATTAAAAATTTATATACAATTATTTCATTGGAATTAAATGATAATATATTATTTATAAGTAATAACAAGGAATCATATAAAACTCCATACATGAAGGCATTTTTTGAAAATAATAAATATAATTTAGATAAAAATGGTAATAATGTGATTGAAATAATAAATTCAATATTTATAAAAATTACGTTTGAAAATAATAATTTTGAAATTTATATATTTGAAGATAATAAAAATTACGTTAACAATATTGAAGCATTAGAAAATGAAAATATTGATAATATAGTTAATAATTTAATAGAAAGTGCAGATGAAATATATAACTATATCAACAATATTTTTAACAAAATTTCAATATTAATTAATCATATAAAAATTAAACAATTGAATAAATAATTTATTATATAATATAATGACTAAATATGATTTAGTAAGTATATTAGTACCTACCAAAAAAAGGGAAAAATTTACAGAGAATATTCTTAGAAATTTTTATAGGCAAGATTATCCAAATGAACATATGGAATTAATTATAGGAGATGAAGGACCAAGTAACATGAAATTATTGTTGCCAAAAGATGATAATATTCGATACTATAACTTTGATAAAATTTCATTAGGTAATAAAAGAAACAAATTATGTGAATTGGCAAAAGGTGAGATATTAATATTTATGGATGATGATGATTTTTATCCTATTGAAAAGGTGTCGGAATGTGTCAAAATTTTAAATAACTCTAAAATATTAATTACAGGAAGTTCCGTAATGTATGTATATTTTACAAAATATAATAAAATATTAAAATACGGACCTTATGGAATTTTTCATGCAACATGTGGAACATTTGCGTTTAAAAAAAAATATATAGAAAATAATAAATTTTTAGATTTGCAAAAGGCAGAAGAAAGAAGTTTTTTAAATAACTATAAAAATGAATTAATTCAAATGAATAGTTTAAAAAGTATTTTAGTTATTGCTCATAGTAAAAATACTGTAGATAAATATAAATTTTATAAGCAAGGAAAAAAGACAAATTTAACATTAGATAATTTTGGATTAACACAAAAAGATAAGGATTTTTATAATAGCTTAAATTAATAAATTTTTTATGCTATTAAAAAATTATAATATTTTAGTAAAATATATGTGTGACTTCAATAATAAATCTTGCTGTACCTCTGAAAGTGATAAAAACCAAGAATTAAATTATTGTAATGAATCTTCTGATAAAAATTGTGAATTTTTAAAGCCATTATCTATGGATAAATTATTTGCAACGTCACAATGTAACGATTATACATCAGCCTTAAGTAAAGCTAAAAAAATACGTAATGCGTTCTTTGCTGCAAAAGCAAGTCTGAAAAATTATGTAAATAATGTAGAAGATATTTTATCTGAATTATGTGTTGACTTATCTGATAATGAAATTGAATTAGATTCTGTCAGAAAAAATTACTACCAAGCAGTTAGTAATTTAAATTCCTCATTATATGCATCATTTAAGGTAAATTTTAAGGATGAAAATTTAATAAATTTAAGTTCATATAATGTGACAGATAATTTTGACAGAAATATTGTTTTACAAAAAAGTAAACCTTTTATATTAGATATAAAAGGTGAAAATAATGAAAATGACTTAGTTACATTAACACATGTTTCAGGAATATCAATTGAACATAATGAAGACTCGAAAGTATCTAAGTTATATTTTAATGAGCCAAAAATTAATGAAAATCTTTCACAAAAGTGCAATAATAAAAGAATTGTAGATGAAACACAAATATTCATAACAACACCATCTATAAAATGTTTTAATGATATCTTATCGATTATGGATTTGGAAACTACATATGATAACGATGAAGATAATTTAATGAATATTGAAGCAAATAATAATGATGCTTTTAATAATTTAGATTTAGTAATTGATTTTTTAGAAGAAATACAAAATTATCAGGACAATACAATATTAGATGACAATAATGTTTGTAACAATCAAATTTTACAATCAATGAATCACTTAGATCAAAATATAAAGAAATTTGAAAATACACATAAATATATTGTACAATTATGTAAAATTAATAACGACACATTATAAAATTTTAATTAGACTGATACTTAATATTGACAAAAATAATATTATTAGTAAAAATTTTATATTTGGAAATTTTATTCTAAATATATTAGCTATTGAACCTTCATTATTAATGTTATTTATTTTATCAATAATTTCTTCAAGATAATTTATCTGATAACTTAAATGACTATCTATCTTTTGCTTGTATCCAATATATAAATCAATTGTATTTTTTAAATTTCTTATCGAAGTTTGAGTATCATTCATTTCATTATATGTTAAATCTAATTTCCTAGATGATTTTATTTTGTTAACTTGTAGCTTAAGATTATTTTCATATTCATTTAACTTTGATTTATAACTATTTATAGCATACATAAATTCTTTACCAATTCTATCATATAATAATATTACTTCATCTAACTCTTTTTTATAATATTTTGTACGATCATCATCATTTATATATCTATTTTGTGAAGTTATAAAGTTATTTGGATTTTTTTCATCTTTATAATATCCAAATCTATTCATTAAAATATTTTTGTTAAATAATGTAATATATTCTTCATTTATATCATTCAAATAAGGAACATATTGAGAACGTGTTACATCTTTATCATATTTTATATCGTAATATTTAGACATATAATATATGTCTAAATATTTTTTTTTAATTTAAAATTAAATAAGTAAATAACATAAATATTAAAACTAAAATTACATTTTTTTTATTAAATGTCAATTTTTTTTCATTTAAATCTGAAAACCTTTCAATATTTTTTTCTTTTTTTGATGATTTATTTAACTTTTTTCTCTTTTTAAAAAGATATTTTTTATATTTAATAAATTTATTTATTTTAAAAATACTCTTTAACAATTTATTTTTAACATTTTCAGAATACTCATAGTCACTATTTAGTTTTGGTTGCATATTTAAAACTTGATTTTTAAATATTTTCATAATATCTGTCATATAATTTAATTTATTTATTTCGTCATTTTTATAATCATTCTGTATTGAACAATATATATTATAGATTTTTTTTTGATGTTGAAAAAAACTACCTTTATATAAATTATATAAATTTTTCCATTCATTTTGTATATTCACAGGAACATATCTAATAGTATCATAATCAAAAACATTATCTATTAATTTAGACATTATATATATAAATAAAAAAAAATATATAAATTATATATATATTATATATAATGTCGAATTTAGATACAAATCATTACCTAATATCTTTGATATTATTTCTATTGATTGTTATAGTTTTTATGTCAACTAAACAATCTATATGTAGTATTAAGGAAAATTTTGCGGGAAGAGGCAATATTTCATCTGAACATTTAAATATAGAAGACGGTTATGATAGTGTTATGAATGTTCAAGATGAATTTGTAAATAATGCATCTGTAGAAAATAATGATACAGATGAAGTATCAAAAGCTATAAATGAATTTAATATAGCAGCATCAAAAGATATTGAGGTAGAAGAAGAATCATCAAATAAACATTCTGACACAATTTACAAAAGTGATAAAGATTTCTCACAATCTGATGGCGCAATATATAGTTTAGGACAAAAAGAAAATGTTGACTTAAATTTAAATAAAGATAATATGATGGGCTTAAGACAAAGTAATGAAGATGTTTACGGCGAAGCAGAAGTTTTAAAACCACAAGTAGATGATGATAATGTAGCAGATGGTATTGTTAAAAATGATGAAGGAAAAATAATAGAAGATCCTGATTTAGGAAAGCCTAATACATGCAAAGATAAAAATTTACCAGAATTTAACCCTGGTCCATTTGATCCATTTAATAAATATTCATTTTCTGAATTTGATATAAACTATGCTAAAACAAAAGCATATAGACCAGAAAATGTAGGAGATTCATTACAAGAAAATGTTAAAATTGAAGATAATATGAGTCATGAACAAAATATTTACAATAAAGAAAAATGTAACATAATAAAAAGTGCATTAAAAGAAATTGATAATAAACATTTTTCAAAGACAGCAAAAGAGCCATGGGATTCTAAATTTAAAAAACCATGTGGCAAATGGAATGAATAAATATTTTAAATGTTAAAATTAACAAATTATTTAAATAATATTTAATATATTATTTTAATAATGAATATATCTGATAATTATAAAAATTTAAAAAGGAAAAGAAATGATGATTTAGATGAATATAATTATATAACATTTTTAAGTGATAAAGAATATAATTATAACCAAAATTTTTTAAATTATAAAAAATTAGCATTGAAAAGCTATATATCCGAAAATAGTACAATCTTATTAGATGACTTTACTTATTTTGAGTCTAATGACTTAAAGTTTAAACCTGATTGCTTTTCAGAATGTGGTAGTTTAATAGATATTTATATTTCTATAAAGAAAAATAATGAATTTTATAATAATGGAATACCTAAACATTACTTTGATTATGTTCAAATATTGTTAAACACATTTAAAATAAATAAATGTATTATTCCAGTGTATCACATAACTGAATATACTAATGGTAGAGAATGTAGACAAAATAATGCCGACTTAAAAATAGGAGATTATGGATTTATTATTTCTCAACCAAATGATATTTATTACACATTAAAATTTGAGAAAACAATTGAGATTAAAAGAAAAAGGTTTTTTTCTGACTATAAAAAGTTTAAACAAGATTATTTAGATGAAACATGGATAGGAGCAAGTAAAACAAGAAATTATAGTCTAGGTGACCCTTGTATTGATTATTATAGAACATATAATTTACTTGATATAAATGATATTCCAAATAAAAATGTATTTAGTTTTGATCCAAGTAGCAAATATGAACGTGAAAATAAGACAGAAGATCAAGCAATATCATTTATTGATTGTTTATTAACTAGTGGTAATAATTTTGAAGTTAAAATAATTAATGAAATAAAAAAAAAATATAAAAAGTATTTTATTGAAATATGTAATTCCTATCAATCTAGAAATATTAAATATTATAACAAAACATTAAAATGTATGGAAGATGGAATTCCTATTATATATCAAGCTGTCTTGTATAATTATGAAAATAAAACTTTTGGGTCAGCTGATTTAGTTGTAAGAAGTGACTTTATTAATAAAATTGTTAAAACAAGAACGTTATCAGATGAAGAAATAAATATAAATGCTCCTAAGTTTTTAAAACATAAGTATCACTATAGAGTAATTGATATTAAAAACTCAATAATGCATTTAAATGTAGATGATAAAACTATAAGAAATAATAATAATGTAAAACCATTTAAAACACAAATAGCAGTTTACAATATGGCTTTGGAGCAAATGCAAGGATATTTACCAGATCAGTCATATATTTTAGGAAACGGATGGATACTTCAAAAAACAGTAAATAAGCAACAGATAAATAGAAAAAGTAGAAATCCTTTTGATAAATTTGGAATAATTGATTTCAATCAAAAAGATAGTGAATATTATGATATAGCTAATTATGCATTAGAATGGCTAAAATTGATTCAAAATAATTCAAATAAATTAATTCATAATCCTCCAAATGATCCAAGATTATATCCAAATATGTGTAATAGTTATGATGGCATTTATCATAAAATAAAACAACAAATTGCAGAGGAAATAGATGAAATAACATGTATATGGCAATGTGGCAAGCAAAATCGTGAGATTGCACATAGTAAAAATATTTATTCATGGAAAGATCCAAATTGTACTGCAGAAATATTGGGTTTTTCAGGAAATAAAATTAAAAAAATGATTGATAAAATGTTAGGTTTTAATAGAGACGGCAAGTCAAACATTAACATAAATATAATAGATCATAATAATTTAAATTGGCGTTCTGAAGATCTAACCTTTTATATTGATTTTGAGACAATATCAAGTTTTTTATTAACATTAAATGACAAGTCAAACATAAATGTTGATGGAGATTATCTTTTTATGATTGGTGTAGGATGGAAAGAGCCTAATGATGACAAATGGAACTATGACTGTATATATGCAAATGATGTCTCATTAAATGAAGAGAAGAGAATTGTAGATCTTTTTATAAATAAAATTAATGATTTAAATACAAAATTCAGTGCAAATGGAAAGTTAGTACATTGGAGTCAAGCAGAAAATATAATATTTAGAAAGGTATGTAATAGATATAATATTTTTAAGTCATTAAATTGGTTTGATTTGTTAGGATTTTTTAAAGAAAATGAAATATTAATTTTAGGGGCATTAAATTTTAGTTTAAAAACTATAGCAAAAGCAATGAATAAATATGGTATGATTGAAAGTATATGGGAAGATGATATTACAAATGGTTTAGATGCTATGTTTTTTTCATGGAAAGAATATTTAAAAAATAATAATATTACACAATCTGATATATTTAAAAATATCATAAAATATAATGAAATTGATTGTAAAACAACTTTTGAAATTTTACAATATTTAAAAATAAATCATTAAATTTTTAATCTTTTTATTATATATAAAATGAAATATAAAATAAAATATAATCAATTTGGAGGAGTAATACAAACTTATAAAATAGAAGAACATCCCTTTTATTTAAAATTTCCACCACAACTAGAAAAAGAATATTTAAAATTAGATTTTTACTATAATGAAGGACCTGATAATAATATTATTTATTATATTTGTTGTGATGATAATTTGGAATTAAGTAATTCTAATCAAAATGAAATAGTCCTAAAGCTAAATCATGGACTAGAAAAAAAACATCCATTATCTTTACTGTCAATAAATGACATAAATTATTACTATTTTGAAGTTTTAGAAAATAAATTTTTAGAAGCAAAAATTTCAGAGAATTTATTTTGTTTAAAAAATGATAAAAATATAACAAATAAAGAAGAAATAAAAAACCTTAATATTATACATAATCAGAAACCACCAACTAGTTTAAGTATGTTAATAGATAATCAAATATCATCAATTACTTCAAGTAAGCAAATAGACAATCTACCACCACCAACTAGTTCAATTAAAACTACAGACAATCTTCCACCACCAACTAGCTCAATTAATCCAATAGACAATCTACTATCACCAACTAGGTCAATTAAACAAAAAGAAAATCAACAACCACCAACTAGATCAAGTAAACCAATAGATGATAAAATACCACCATTTAGATCAAGTAAACCAATAGATGATAAAGTAACACCAAGTAGTTCAAGTAAGCCAATAGATAATAAACTACCACCATTTAGTTCAAGTAAACCAGTAGATGATAAAAAACCACCATTTAGATCAAGTAAACCAATACATGATAAAGTAACATCAAGTAGTTCAAGTAAGTCAATAGATAATAAACTACCACCATTTAGTTCAAGTAAACCAGTAGATGATAAACTACCACCATTTAGTTCAAGTAAACCAGTAGATGATAAAACACCACCATTTAGTTCAAGTAAGCC
>MDSY01085389.1_pt1 | contig 12367 bp, 8 predicted proteins | sample 811131 | NCBI WGS metagenome assembly MDSY01 (sample SAMN05326643, study PRJNA326480) | marine metagenome | isolation source: seawater | place: Atlantic Ocean: South West | collected 2010
CCCCCCCCCCCCTCCACACACACACTCTCAACACCGATTCCCCCACGAAACTCCCCATCCCACTAAGCCAACCCACGACCCGCGCTCCAACACTCCCACCCCCCCTACCTGTAGGTGAAGCTCACCGGCTGTGGGTACATCTACAGCGCTCTACTCGCTAAGAAGTTCAACGTGCTCTACCGTCTCTGCGAGGAGCAGCTTTCGAAGCAGCCGCACTACGACTTCGGGCTGCGCAACATCCTTGCGGTGCTGCGCACTGCGGGCGCCTCCCGCCGCGCTGCGGCGGACCTCTCGGAACGAGGCGAGCTGTTGTTGATGATGCGCACTCTTCGCGACATGAACCTCTCCAAGTTTATGGCCGAGGATGTGCCACTCTTCCTCGCACTAATCGACGATCTATTCCCCGGCGAGCGTGCTGAGAAGGCACAGCACCCGCGCGTCGAGTCGGAGATCGCCAAGGTGATCATCACTCTCATTATGAGCCGCATCATCGCTCTCTTCATCTGTCTAAATATCACGCTCATAATTAAAATCACTCTCACACTTGCCCTTTACCGATCACGCTCTCAATCTTGCTCCTAATCACGCTCCGAATCAGGCTCCGAATCAATCTCCGAATCACGCACCGAATCACGCCCCGAATCACGCTCCGAATAACGCTTCTAATCACTCTGATCATCACGCTCCGAATCACGCTTCTAATCACTCTGACAATCACCTTCAAGAGTCCCCTTCAAGGTGGTGAGAGCGAACGGGCTCCAGATGCATCCTCAATGGCTCGCCAAGATTCTCCAGCTCTACGAGATGTCCCTCGTGCGCCACTCCATGATGGTGGTGGGTCCCTCGGGCGTGGGTAAGAGCCTCAACGCGTCAACGCTCCAGACGGCGCTCTCACAAATCGCTGTTAGCGAGGGAGAGGTTGTGCAGCCCATGTGGGGACAGCCGCACAAGGAGGTGCGCATGAACCCAAAGGCGGTCACGGCGCCTCAAATGTTCGGCTCGCTCGACGTGCTCGCCAATGAATGGACTGAAGGGGTCTTTGCACAGCTCTGGCGTAAGGCTAATCGCGACCGCAAACACTTTACTTGGCTCGTGCTTGACGGCCCGGTCGACGCCATATGGATTGAGAATATGAACACGGTACGTTTGAGAGATTGATCGATGGGGATTGAGATCATGAACACGGTACATTTGAGTGATTAATTGATTGGGATTGGGGTTAAGAACATGAGCACGGTACGTTTGAGTGATTGATTGATTGGTGGTTCTTGTTGGTTGCTTTGGGTGGTTGGTATACTCAATGAGCCCATCGTATTCTCACCTCTACTTTCTAGGTGATGGACGACAACCGGATCCTCACCCTTGCGAACAACGACCGCATCCCAATGCTCCGCCCGAATGTGACGCTCCACTTCGAGGTTGAGGACCTTCGGAACGCCTCGCCCGCGACCGTCTCGCGCGCCGGCATCATCTACATTTCAGAGGCAGACCTCGGTTGGCGACCCTATGTGGCTACCTTCCTCGCATGCCGGCCGCACGACTTGGCAAACCTTCGCGTTGCATTTGACACATACACCGACTCGATGCTTACATTTGTGCGTCGCGAATGTAAGTCCAAGATGGCAATCTCCGAGATCTCGCTCATCTCCTCCCTCTGCGTCACCCTCGAGTCGCTCACCCAAGGCCTGGTCAAGCCGCCCTCCCAACCGGCGCTCGAGCGCTACTTTCTATATTCGCTCATGTGGTCGGTCGCGGGAGTCCTCGAAGCTGACGACCGAGCGAGAGTGGACGCCCACCTGCACACTCTTACTGAGAACCTCCCCGCGGCGTCGTATCCTGACACGTGCTTCGAGTTTGCGGTGAGCGCGAGTGGGTCTCACGAGTGGACGCACTGGGGGAAGGCAATCCCACAATGGAGGTTTCACGGGAATGACATCGCGAGAGAGTTTGCGAGTCTCTCGGTGCCCACGATCGATTCTGTAAGGCTCGAGTATAATATAGGAAACTCTCTCAATATGCTCAGGCCCGTGCTGCTCGTTGGGAGCTCAGGGACCGCCAAGACGGCATCCATTCTTCAGGTTCAAGACAGGAACAAGACACACTGAACAACCTCCCAACTGTACCCCCGCCCCCACCGACCCACGCCTTGAACAATCTTTGCCAGCACTTCTTCCTCTATCTGAACTTGTCCACACTCTCTGACCCCTGCTTCTCCTCGCTGACCCCATCCCCCCCTCCCTGATCCATCCCACCCACTCTAACCCTACATTCAGTTCTACTTCACCCCCGTGCAGGTGCTCGGGAAGCAGCGCGGCGCGCACGTCTCCTGCAAGAAGCTGTCCTTCTCGAGCGTCACATCGTCGCTGTTATTCCAGCGCGCCATCGAGGGCTGCGTCGAGAAGCGGCAGGGAAAAACGTGGGGGCCACCAGGGGGAAAGCGCATGCTCGTTTTTGTCGACGACTTTTCAATGCCAGAGGTGAGGAAGAAATGCAGGGCCCCAAAGTGAAATCGTTTGTATCAAGGAGTATTCTGGCTTGTAACCCCCCCCCGCCGTTTAAACCCAGCAGTATCGCCACATCCGCCCACCTTCCCCCCAGGTGAACGCGTGGGGAGACCAGCCGACGCTTGAGATCGTCCGCCAGTTGATTGAGCAGATGGGTCTGTACAACCTCGAGAAGCCCGGCGAATGGAAATCGATCGTCGACCTAACGCTCATGGGGGCAATGCTCCACCCGGGGGCAGGGAAGAATGACATTCCCAACCGCGCCAAGCGCCACTTTCACATCATGAATGTGACGCTGCCTTCTGAGGCGTCCATCCATCAAATCTTTGGCGCCCTTGTCCATGCAAAGTTCTCTCCGGACCAACCAGATCGCGACGGCGCCGTATGGGCACGCGCTGAAGCGCTCGTTGCCTCCACCGTGGTCATCTGGCGGCGGGTGATGGCCAAGATGCTCCCGACACCCGAGCGCTTCCATTACGTCTTCAACCTGCGAGACCTCTCCCGGGTCTTCCAAGGCGTCTTCATGGCTCCTCTCTCGACACTCACCTCTGAACAGGTGCTACTCAAGCCCAAAGAAATCTTCTCAAGTCAATCAATTGCCCCCGATTCTCACCCCGATGACCGATTCATCACCAACGATTCATCACCCCCAACCGATTCTCCGCCCACGATTGATCATCCCACTATGACTCGCCCCCTGAAGGTGCTGCTCAAGTTATGGAAGCATGAGTGCCATCGTGTCTTCTGCGATCGGCTCGTTAGCCACGCGGACAAAGAGTGGTTTAGCGCCGAGATTGATCTCGTTCTTGAGGAGACCACCGACGCCGATGCAGCCGCGCCACTCAAAGGCAAGACGGTCTACTTCTGTGACTTTCTCCGTGAAGGCGACCTCAAATGCATAGACCTCATCATGGCTAGTCCGCATCATAGCCCGCATGCTAGCACCAGTTGCAGCCCAATTCACAGTCCCATCCGTAGTCGCAGTAATCGCCTTACAACCCTAGAACTCATCGCAGCCCTGATCACAAAACCCTGATCACTGCCCTAACTTCCACCTTGTTGCTTGCTCCTCACAGGCGAAGAAGACGCTGAGATGGGCGAGCATCTTCCTGCGCCCAAGGTGTACGAACCCGTGAACGACGTGGCCGCTCTCCGCTCGCGCATTTACAAGCACATGCGTAGCTTCAACAGCGTCTTTAAGCTGCTGAAAACGGAGCTGGTCTTCTTTGCCGACTGCCTCGAGCATGTGCTTCGCGTCTCGCGGATCTTCGCCATGTCTCGCGGGAATGCACTGCTCGTGGGGGTGGGTGGCTCGGGCAAGCAGTCACTTGCCCGCCTCTGTGCCTTCATCGGCAACTTCAACTGCTTCCAATCGGTGATCACGCGCGCCTATTCGGCAAACGACTTGCTCGAAGACTTCAAGCCCCTCTACCGGCGTGCGGGCGTCGCAGGGCAGGGGTGCGTCTTTCTGGTCACCGATCGTGAGATCAAGGAGGAGGGTTTCCTCGAATACATCAACATCTTTCTCAACACGGGCGAGCTCCCGAACCTCTTCGCTCGAGATGAGTTTGACGCAATTCTTGGAGAGATAGGGGCGATCTATGCGCGTGACGCAAGGAAGGGCGGAAAAGAGGGCACGCCGTCGGGTGGCGAGAATTGGGGCGAGGCGTCGGCGGAGTCGCTCTGGGCGTACTTTATCGAGCGCGTCCGCGCCAATCTTCACCTCGCGCTCTGCTTCTCTCCTGTTGGCGCCAAATTCCGCACGCGTGCACAGCGTTTCCCTGGTTTGATCAATGGCTGCACGATCGATTGGTACATGCCGTGGCCATTGGAGGCGCTCTCCGAGATGGCGACGGCACGCATCGACGAATTTGATACGCTTCGTGGCAAAGTCAACGTGCGCGAGCGCCTCATCGACCATTTTGCTTTCGTACACACCGCGATGACTGAAGCGTGTGTGGAACACTTTCATGCGTACAGACGGCACACATATGTGACGCCCAAATCCTATCTCGGTTTCATCTGCGAGTACAAGGAGGTTTACGCGGCCAAGTTGGCGCACATTGAAGGCTTGGCGGAGAAGGTTAATAATGGGCTCACCAAGCTCCATGAGGCGGGCGAAGACGTTGAGCGCATGCGGCTCGCGCTCCAAGAAAAGGAACAGACTCTCGTCGAGGCGCAAAAAAAGTCCGCGCTGCTCCTTCAGGACATCACCGCGTCGACGGCCAAGGCGGAGCGCAAGAAGGGGGAGGTTAAAGCGGTCAAAGACGCCCTGGCAGTCGAAGCCAAGGAGATCGCCGTCCAGAAGGATGTCGTCGAGAAGGCCCTCGAGGTGGCCAAGCCGATGCTCGAGGAAAGCGAGAACGCGCTCAAGAGTATCACTGCGAAAGATATCAACCTACTCAAGTCCTTCAAGCAGCCGCCCGACCTGGTCAAGCGGGTCTTTGACGTTGTGCTCATCCTCTTCAAGATGGAGGTGGTCCCAACGCAGGCCCTCGAAGCCGAGATCAAGGGCACCAAACGCCTCCAGCTCGAGGCGTCATGGAAGCACGCCACCGCACTTATGGGAGATATCGGCTTCTTGCCGTCTGTTCTACAGTTCAACAAGGACGAGATAAACGACGAGACCGTGGAGCTCGTGTATCCGTACTTTTCACTCCCCGACATGACGCCCGAAGATGCGCGCAAGGTGGCCAACGCCCTCGCGGGGCTCTGCACCTGGGCGCGCGCCATGGCGCTCTATGTTGACATTGCAAAGGTAGTCAAGCCCAAGATGGAGGCACTCGCCGAGGCGGAGGGCAAGCTGCGTGGCGCGAACGCCAAGCTGGCGACGGCGCAGACGGAGCTGGACGGCGTACAGGCGGAGCTCGATGCCATGCAGCGCCAGTTCGAGGAGGCCGTGGCCGAGCGACAGCGGCTCCAAGAGGATGCGGACAATACTCAGAGACGGATGGACGCCGCAAACAAATTGATCAATGGGCTATCAAGCGAGCGCACGCGCTGGCGTGCGCAATCGGAGGCCTTCGCGGACGAGATCATGCGACTCGCGGGCGATGCCGCCCTCGCTTGCGCATTCGTTGCATATGCTGGACCCTTCAACTCCGTCTTCCGCGATAAATGCCAGAAGACGCTCGCTGAGCATTGCGCCAAGGTGGCAAATGTGCCCATGACTCCAGAGCTACAAGTGTCCGCCTTTCTCGTAGATGAGACGGTCATCGGCGATTGGACGCTCGAGGGGCTTCCCAGCGACGAGCTCTCTGTGCAAAATGGCATCATGGTCACTCGCTCCCGAAAGTGGCCACTACTCATAGACCCGCAAAGCCAAGGGCTCGAATGGCTGCGCGCGCGTGAAGGCGGTAGAGGACTCACCGTAACCAGCACAACTGAGAAACGCTTCCGAAATCATTTGGAGGATTCAATGGTTTTTGGGACGCCGCTGATTATTGAGAGGATCGGCGAGGATCTAGACCCAATGCTCGACCCTGTGCTCAACAAGGAGATACAGAAAAAAGGAAGGAGCCTAATTGTACAGCTCGCAGACAAAGAATGCGAGTATTCGGACACGTTTAGACTATTCCTCTGCTCAAAGCTGGGCAATCCTCACTTCTCGCCGGAGATTTTTGCGCAGCTGACGGTGATCAACTTCACGGTCACCATGGAGGGGCTCGAGCATCAGCTGCTCAACCGCGTGCTGAGGCAGGTAAAAAAAACGGGCTGACTGGCTGGCATGTTGGGAGCGAGGCAGGCATGTTGTAAAACAGGCAGACATGATGGCTAGATAAGGGTTGCTGCCTGGTTGTGACAAGTTGGTAGCCAGCAGGCAAGCATGTTGATAAACCAGCAGGCATGATGGCAGCTGATAGGGTTGCTGCTTGGCTGCTAACTTGGCGGGCTGTTTGACAGCACATGTGATTGGCAGCCGCACAAGTATGTGAGCAGCCAAGCACACAGGAGCTCCTCCGGAACCCCCCGGGCCCCGTCCTCACCCCCACAGGAACGTGCCGAGCTCGAGGACCAGAAGCAATCGCTCGTCGAGGAGGTCAAGGCGAACCAAAAATTGCTCAACGGCCTCGAAGACGATTTGCTCTCTCGTCTCGCTGGTACCACTGGGAACTTGCTCGACGACTCGGAGCTAGTGGATGTGCTCCAGCGGTCGAAGACGGCGTCGGTTGAGGTGCAAGAGAAGCTCACCACCGCGGCCGAGACAGAGAAGCGTATCGGCAGCACGAGGGAGGAGTATAGACCCGTGGCGACGCGCGGCTCTTTATTATACTTTCTCGTCGTCGACATGGCTGCGGTGAACAACATGTACATGGTGTCGCTCCAACAGTATCTCTCGCTGTTTGATCTCTCGATAGGCGACTCGGAGCGCGCGCCTCTTGCAGTCAAGCGTGTGGCCAATATTCGAGAGTATCTCACCTACTCGGTTACCTGTTACATGCAGCGCGGCCTGTTTGAGCGGCACAAGCACATCTGGACGCTCATGCTTGCGATCAAGGTGGAGCGGGTAGCGGGTCGGCTCTCAGCGGCGTACGTGTCGAACTTGCTCAAGGGTGGCGGCAGCCTTGACGTCAAGACTGAGCGACCAAAACCTCATGAGTGGATGCCGGACAGCGTCTGGATGAATTGCCTCTCTCTTGGCCGAACGGTTCCCGCGCTCGCATCCCTCCCGGATTCTCTCGGACGCCTTCGCGCGGCCGAGGCGTGGCGATGCTACTACGATGACGACGCCCCCGAGACAGTGGCCGTGCCAGGGGGTCTTGGCGATGGACTTGATGCCTTCGAGCGGATGCTCATCGTCCGCGCCATCAGAGAAGACCGGACAATGCTCTCAGCGCAAGAGTTTGTGATCGATCGACTCGGCTCGAAATTCGTTGAGAGCCGTCCGCTCGACTTTGCCGCAATGGCCGACGAGGCATCAGAGCGAACGCCGATCGTGGTGCTCCTCACGATGGGCTCTGACCCCACGGGAAGCATCCAGGACCTCGCCAAGAAGCGCAAGAAGTGCGTCGTGTCCATTTCACTTGGCCAGGGGCAGGAGCCGGCTGCGCGGCGACTGCTGGCGATGGCAACGGCGGCGGGCGATTGGCTGCTGCTACAGAACTGCCACCTGGGGCTCGGCTTCATGCACGAGCTCGAGGGGTGGCTAGTCAAATGGGAGGGTGACGAACCCGCCCTCGGCTTCAGGCTATGGATCACCGCGGAGCCTCATCCGCATTTCCCGATCGGTTTACTGCAGCTCGCGCTCAAGGTGACCAACGAAGCTCCGGCGGGGGTCAAGGCAGGGCTACGCGGCTCGTACGCGTGGATCACCCAGGATACGCTGGACTCGATCTCGCAGCCCCAGTGGCGCACCATGCTCTTTGCGCTCTGCTTCCTACATACCGTCGTGCAGGAGCGCCGTAAGTTTGGGCCGCTCGGTTTTAACGTGCCTTATGAGTTCAATAAGTCAGACCTCTCCGCATCTGTGCAATTTTTGCAGAACCACTTGAATGACGTGGAGGCGAAGCGGCGCACGGTAGACTGGACTGTGGTCAACTACATGATCTGCGAGGTCCAGTACGGCGGTAGAATCACTGACGACTGGGATCGACGTCTCTTCAACACGTACGGCAGAGCCTGGCTGACTCGCGTTTGTCTCGAGAACGATTTCCAGTTTGCAGACGGCTACGCTATCCCTGCAAACAAGCCGGATCACCCTGGCACTGACATAAATCACTTTCGAAAATATATTGAAACACTCCCGCTCGTCGACGACCCCGACATATTCGGACTCCACTCAAATGCTGAACTCGCTTTCCGGGCGCTTGAGACCAAGCAGATGCTCGGCACGATCCTCGACATCCAGCCCAAGGAGAGGCGCAGCGGCGGGGTCTCGCGCGAGGAGCAGGTGCTGGGGATCGTCGAAGGTCTCCAGGCCAAGATGCCACCCAACTACGAACAAGAGGCCGTCAAGCAGGCCGTCAAGGCGCTCGGCGGGATGGGTAAGCCGCTGAATATCTGTTTGAAACAAGAGATTGACCGTCTGCAGAAGGTGCTGACGGTGCTGCGCACGGGGCTGCGCAGCCTCACGCTGGGGATAGCTGGGACGATTGTTATGAGCCCGGATCTCGTCGAGACCCTCGACGCCCTCGCGATGGCGCGTGTCCCCGCCGCGTGGACCAAGGTATCGCAGCTGCTCGCGCCAAACGTTGGCGCGTGGTTCTCGACCATTCTCAAACGTGCTGAGCAGCTCACACAGTGGCTGCGCAACGGCCGCCCGCTATGCTTCTGGCTCACAGGCTTCTTCAACCCCTCCGGCTTCCTCACTGCCAACAGGCAGGAGGTCTGCCGACGCCACTCCAAGGAGAACTGGGCCTTGGACGATGTGATCAATTTTAGTCGAGTACTCCCCACCGAGCGGGACGACGTCAAAAAGCCGCCAGAGGAGGGGGTCTACCTGCATGGGCTTTTCCTTGACGGCGCAAAGTGGGATAAGCACAGGGGTAGCCTTGTCGACTCCGACCCCAAGATGCTTTTCACGCTGCTCCCTGTGCTTTGGGTCTCCGGCACACTCGCATTGGAACTCAAAGGAGATCAGAATACTCACTACACCTGCCCCGTCTACAAGTCACCAAAGCGCACAGGGCTCAACTTCATCACCTCTGTCAATCTGCGGACAGAGGGAGACGAGCCCTCGAAGTGGGTCCTCCGAGGCGTCGCACTCCTCACATCCACGGATTAGGCGCTGCCGAAGTAGCAAGTGATACAGATCCAGATGCGTGCGTGCGTGCGTTCGTGCGTGCATGTATAATGTATTCTATGAACATATTGATATTTTTTATTATACATATAGATATGAATAAATCTATTAACTAGTACATGATCATTATTCTGGGTACCCTGAAGGGTACAGCCAGCCCAACACCCCCATTGAATGGTTACGCAAAAAAATGGTCTGTGTCTTGGTGTCTGACGACGTCTCTAGCCGTTCCCGATTCCGCACATTTCGGGGCCTAATATGGCCGATACAGTCGGCGAAACAACGCCGCCGTCGGCTGGTGCTGGCGCGCACAAGCGGGAGGCGGGACACGCTGTGGAGGCGGAGACTGAACAGCGCTCGCGCCGCAGGGCGCGGCAGAGTATTAGAGAGTATGAGTTGATCTGCGGTTGCTGCAGCAGCGCTTGCGTGCAGTCTCTTGGCCTCACAGGCGCTTGCGCTGCATGCACATGCAGCCACTGCTCGGCCACGGCATGGGAGTTGTCAGGCCTTGATCACTCTCACGCGGCGACCTCTCAGCGCGTCACGCGCGCTTCATGTGCTCAGCTCCTGCGTTCTGTGCTAGGCGCCGCCTGCCGTTGATTTGCTTGAAGCTCTTGGTCGGTGTGTGTGTATACGAGACGGGCTTACTGCTTCTGTTTGCGTATGTCGCACTTTCTGCTGCTTCTCCGTTGAGCTTCCTCCTCGGGGTTGACGCGCCGTTTCTTTCTCTCGCTGGCTTCATGTTCAAAGCTGCTCGGCGTGGCTCATTCTCATTGTTCGTGGTTGCTTCGGCGTAATTACTTCGGCGGCTTGTGTGTACGAGACGGGCTTGCTCTTGCTGCTTCTGTTTGCGCATGTCGCACTTCTGCTGCTTCCGTTGAGTCTCTTCCCCGGGGTTCGCGCGCCGTCGCTTTCCCTCGTTGGCTTCATGTTTATGTTAAAGCTGCTTGACGTGGCTCGTCATTGTTTGCTGTTGCATCAACTTCAACTATTGTGTTTTAGTAGGGCGGCCGGCTTGGCGTTGAGAAATGAAAAAAAGTGCCTGCCAGGTTTTCAGCTCCGAAAGTTAAAAAATCCTGAACACATTTCTTTTGGGGCCGCGCGTCACGGCACTTGGTATTTTTATCGCAGTTGCAGTTCCGTTCGCTGTAACGCTACCGTACCGGGACACACGAGAGCACGCAAAAGAGAGCCGGAATTACAGATCTGAGCGCTCGGCAATCGCCAGTGGAGTCTCTTTCTCACGGCCTGAACAAGTCTCGCGACCTGAATCGACGCGCGAAAGCCGGTGAGAGCCTTGTTCTTACTGACGGTGAAAACTGTTTTCTCAGCGAATCAGCTCAGAACTCATTGCAATTTAACTGTTCCCAAAATCACTAGTCATCACCCACTTTCTACATAGGTACTCCGAGTATGTGATGATGCGCGCGAAATGCCACCCAGACTCCGCTGTTTCCGACTCGAGGCTCTCGTGGGAAAGGAGCGTGGTGCTGCCACCGTTCGAACCCTCCCAGGCATGGGCTCTCGATCTTGCGGTTGATCTTGCACACGGCCGCGTCCAGCGGATATCACCGGTGTCGGTATCGAACGGGCTCGCAGTCTAGCTCTACCAACTGCTGTGCGACGTCAATACGCGCCCGGCCAGCTGCCACGGCCTTTCTTTCAAACACTTCTTGCGAGCGCTGTCGGCCTTGCACTACGGCATCTCGGCTAATGGGGCGGAGAGAATAATCTCGAGCAAAACGGTGCACACTGTGATGCTGCGAAAGAACCGGAAGAAGGGGCTGCACTTAATGTTCCTCAATGCTTTGAAAAAACGCTCTCAAAGCAAGGACGGGGGGCATATGCCTTACGCCAGCACGGGCCCGACTGCTGAAGGAGTTGGATCTACAAAAATGGCAGTCGGCCAAGAGGCTGATGAAGGGCGGCAGACTAGTGAGCTATCAGCTCCAGATGATCGGTCTGAAGCAAAAGGTAGACGCTACGCAAAAAGTCCTTGATGAGGCATCGGCGCAGATTAAGCAGCAGCGAAAGAGAGCCAACACGTTGTTGCCACACACGGCCAACTCCCAAAGAGTATTCGGCGATGCAATGGAGCGCACGCAAGACGAGTGCAAGCAGCGCCTCAAATGGCATAAGGACGTCGCGCAGAAAAAGCAGGTTCGCACAAAAGAGCAGCTGGCCAACGTGCGCGTGGTCAAGCGGCAAGACTGCGGCTCATACGAGGCGCGCATCACCGACTTGGAGGCGCAGATCACCGCCAAGGAACGTCAACATGCTCAAGACATGAAAAGAATGACCGTGAAAGTAGACGAGGCTCGTGCCAACACTGCCAAGGAGCAGAGTTCGCTCCGGGAGGCCCGCGGGTGTGAGTGCACGTGGAAGGCTAAAGCGCATGAGGCGGAGGCGCGCAAGGTGGAGGCGGAGGCGCGCAAGGTGGAGGCGGAGGCGCGCAAGGTGGAGGCTAAGAAGCAGGTGGCAGGGCTTCAAGCTAAAGTGGCGACTTAACGTGCGATGCAAGATGCTGATAAGCGCAAGGTAAGCTGCCCGTTCCGCCCCTGCCGCTTTGTGAGCAGTACTGCTGGCGCTGCGACATATGCATAGGTTAAGGCAGCCCGAGAAAAGGTCAGGCACCGCAATAATCTCATCGACAATCTCGACCGGGTGGTGCGCTCCTATCATATCTCTTTCAGCACCGGAAGCTTTGCGTCGGCAGACGTTGTCTCGGATCTGCGCGAGCAGCTTCGTCACGCGCAAGCTGAGACGCAACGGTGGCGCGACATCGTCCAGTCCCCGAGCACCTTCTTCAAGAGGGGGACTGGTTTCACGCTCGAGGTCGACCTCGTCATCGCAGAGGCCATCACCAAGGCAAACGTCAGCCGCACAAAAGTCTCATTGCTCTTCAAAATCTTCGCGTGCTTCTTCCGGTTCAAGCTCCCCTCGAGCAAGCTGCAGGTCCCCCACAAGATGCTCCAGGGCAAGATGCAGTTCATCGAGCGCGAGATCGCCTTCATCCCCGGGGGCACACACGTCCAGGAGGTGTGCGCCGTGCTCTACAAGGCCCACCAGCTGCAGATAGGCTTGGAGCTCCTCGAAAGCGCCGAGGCCGAGAATTGTTATA
>MDSY01018219.1_pt1 | contig 12366 bp, 10 predicted proteins | sample 811131 | NCBI WGS metagenome assembly MDSY01 (sample SAMN05326643, study PRJNA326480) | marine metagenome | isolation source: seawater | place: Atlantic Ocean: South West | collected 2010
AAAAGACACCTGTACCACTGGGTGGTTAGCATGATTGGCGGCTTTACTCCCGGGTCCATTGATAGTACGCCAATCAGCTGCCTCCACCTTGCGCCACCACTCAGCTCCCAGAACGCCTTGTTTCGGGTCGCTGTTTTCTCTCACATCCGCCCAAAAAACAAACGACCACCCGAAACGCTCAGCTTCGGTAACATAGTTTGTAGCATCAACAAATGAGCGGAATTGCGCATTGGTCACTGTAGTTTTTGCCATACGAAAAGGTCGCACTTTTTTGCGTCGCAAGGGGCTTTCCCCGTCATCTCGGATCATTGGATTCTTGGTGCCTAAAAGTGCTGGGCCGCCCGGAATAAATGCCGTATCAAAATCAACATAGCTCCGGCCCGGCGCAAACGAATTAGACATTGGGTATAGTGGTGTTGCACCACCTCTAGAATGTCCGCAGCAGTTCTTTACTTCAGCCATCAAAGCCTCGCCTAACGTGTTCCCTTATGAAAACGGAATACATTATCGTGATCAAGATTTGCACCGACGAAAATTCCAAATATGGGGTGAGCGGATTTTGGCGTTTATGACTATAAGACTGCTCAAATTTTCCATTCCGAGTCGAGAGATTTTGGTGAATTGTTCAGAACACAACAGTAAACAGCGGTGGGATCAAAAGCGAACTCAGTCTCGATTTCAGGAGTGAGGGTAAGACCTAATCCGACCTCATCTGAGCATGCTAGATTTCCATCTACTATCGATCGGTGACCATTTAACATTTTAGTCGTTAACGGAAAATTAAGCATCGGATATTCCACCAGACTCCCGCCCCCAGCAAAGGCCACGTGATAATTTGCCATGATTGCAGAAGCACCACCCCAAGCATGAACAACAACGTCCATATCAATATCCAGAGCGGCGTCAAATATCTCCATAACAGAACTGATACCACCAATGACAGAGGCATCAGGCTGGACAAATGTGTAAACTCCTTCCTGCATCCGGTCGATCATTTCTTTGGGCGTGGTGATGACCTCGCCACCGCAAACGGGCACTTCGGTGCGTTGGCGCAATTCACGAAAACCCTCGGGGCAATCAGGTCCAATAGCTTCCTCAATAAAGAGCATTCTGTGATCAGTTTTTGAGTGGACAGCATCAATATAGGTAACTACGTCGTTCACCGCTTGCGGTGGGTCTGCGAGGTTTTGGCACATATCGACACCTACGGAGATACCACGTTTTCCAGCTTCGTTCATGACCCAAGCCGTGCGAAGAACGTCGGTCTTGTTGGCGCGAATTTTGTATCGTTTGATTCCCAAGCTCTCAAGCAAATCAAGCTCCGACCAAAACCCCTCTTTGGTATCACAACATCCGCCACTGCCATAAATCGGTATATAGGGTTTCTTTGGACCACCGAGCAACTGATGGACCGGAACCCCAAGACTTTTGGCCTTTGCATCATGCAAAGCGATATCAAACGCGCTGATGACATGGCGCGCTGCGCCCTGAAGTGACCAATAATCACAGAGGCTTCTCAAATTTGCAACGCGGCGCTCAATGTCAAAACCATCTTTGCCCAGAACTTGTGGTCTGCAAAGATCGACAATCGACTTGAACACCAATGGTGCAAAAACCGCCAGATAGCCTTCTCCTAAACCAGTCACACCGTTATCCAAAGTGACTTCAACCATGCCGATTGTCCGCTTAGGGCCATTGGGAAAGCAGGCTTTGATTTCAGGCTCGTCCTTATCAGCGTAGGGTCCACTTAAAAGAATACATCTGATATGAGATATTTCTGGCATTTTGGTAGCCTAAATTTTGCTTTGCGATTTCAGCCGATCATCTAGGCTTTTTTGATAGGCCTGCTTGGCGGTAACGTCCAATTTCGCACTTTTGGCGTAGTAGATGAATCCCAAGGCCCGACGGGACCGGGTAGTGGATCGATTGGCCCCAGCCCGGTGAATAGTCCTCGCATGGTGCATCAGGAATGTGCCCGCTTTGCCAGGAAATGCAACCTCATTAGCGTTATCTAGGACCGTGCCGAAATCCGTGATACCCTGTGAAAATCCAAGGACCCCAGTCTGCCCATGAGGGCGCAACGCTTCCGCCTTATGAGAACCAATTACGTAGTGAATGCAGCCATTCTCGTCATCCACATCTTCAAGGGCCAACCACCCTGTCACGGCCTCGCAAGGATCAATGTGGAAGTAGTAGCCGTCTTGATGGGCCGGCGTCGCCTGACCAACATTCGGCGCCTTGTTGAAAAACTGCATGTTTACGGGCACCACATCTTCCTGCAGAACTGTTTCGGCAATACAACGGACTGGCCCGTTCAACATAAGGTCCTCAAAGTAAGCGTCATGCTCATACATGCGCTGTACTTGTTTAAGGGTCGATGGGTCTGACTTGTCTTCGTAATAAACCTGCGCAGTTGGCATTGATGGCACAATATCGCGGATAAACCGTTCGATTTCCACGTTTAAAGCCCCAACTTCTTGGACCGAAAGCAGAGGGTGAAAGGCGACGCAACCATTGCTTTTGAAATCTTTCAATAGTTGCGTATTCTCAGCTTCAGAATCTATTTCTTTCTCCACCATCTGTCCCCTTTTGGTGATGTCCTATTCCCAGCCATTCACAAATCCTCGGTCGCCTTTTACGACCCCCAATCGTTGGGCAAGATCTCCGCAAGAAACGATAAACGCCTCTAACCGCCTCTTCATATCTTTAAATTCGGTGTCCAAAGGCAGCGCTTCAGCGTTCAAAAGATTTCTTAGTTCGTTAGGGTCACTCCTCAAATCATAGGCCTCATGGCCATTATCCGGGTCGATTATGTAGGCGCGCTCCATTGTTCTGATGCAGTGGCACAGGCTGGGGTGGCGGCCTGATTTAGGCATTCCTGACGGCCAACTGGTACCAATAAACCCGTGATAGTCTCCAATCTGAGCGTAAATCTCGTGGTGTAAAGGTTCTCGGTGGCCGCCACGCACCCAGCTCAGTAGATTACGGCCTTGATTTTCGGGCGGCATCACACCTGCGATGTCCAAAATCGTCGGGAACAGATCGACCGAACTGGTCAAGCCCTTAACACGTCGTGGGCCCGGTTCATCAGCCGTCTTCGGCGGCACAATGATCAGAGGTACATGGAGCAAGCATTTATATAGAGATTCCGATTTGTTAAAGAGACCCTTTTCGCCGGTATAATCTCCGTGGTCTGATCCAAGAATGACCCAAGTATTTTCAAGCATCCCAAGTGATTCCATGGCGTTGTGCAGACGGGCCATTTCGTCATCAATATAGCGGATCATTCCATAGTAAACGGCCAAAACTTTGCGATAGTCCCCCTCGCTCGCAGCATCCGTACCAACTTCCTGGCGAACCTTTTTGTGCCACTCCGGCAGGTCATCAATCTCGCCAATCTGTGGTAAGGTGAGGCTGTTAGGATCGAACATCGTATCATAGGGGCGCGGTACAAAGTAGGGCGGATGCGGATCGTCGTAGCACATGTGCATAAAGAACGGCTGATCACTGGCTCGGGCTTGTTTCATCATGCGAATGGCCCGGTCAGTCAAAAGGGCAGAGTTGCCCGCACTCGCTTCCACATCAATGGAGCCACTTGACCAAGCTATGTCTTTTCGTCCAGCGTCTTTATGATCTTCCCAAGATTTGAACAACGGTCCACGTTCGTGCATCGGAGCCTGTTCATGCCACCCCCGCGACAGATTTCGTTCGGGTTCATAGTGGCCCGCAACGACGGTGTAATAGCCAGCTCCTTGCAAAATTTCGGCCAGTTGTGGCACATTGTAGGGTGCCCGATTTTGATGGCACGTAACCCCGTGAACCTGCGGAAAGAGCCCCGTGTGGACCGAGCTCCGGGACGGCGTGCAGATCGGGGCCGCCGCATAAGCGTTCTCAAAAACCCAGCCCTGCTTAGCAAGGGTCTCGCAATATGGCATCGAAATCTCTTTGTTGCCCATAAAAGACATGGCCGATGCCTTAGCCTGATCGAACATCACGTAGAGAATGTTCGGAGACCGCGTCATCCCAAATACCCATTTTCAGTAAGCCAAAGATCCAAAATCTTTAAAGAATCGGCGTCCGGCAGTCTGAACGGTGCGCGGCACGGACCAACAGGTATTTGCATCTTGTTAAGAGCGTATTTCAGTCCAGGAATAACCCCAGTTTGCAGAAGAATCTCAATTAAAGCGTTTGCTTTGGCCTGAAGGCTGCGTGCATGCTCAATCTCGCCTACTTTGACGGCAGCTTCTATCCCGATGTAGACATCACCAATCAAGTTGTAGGTGGACCCGATACCGCCATCAGTTCCCATCGCAGCCGCACCGAGAAACATCTCGTCTGTTCCAAAATAGAACTTTTTGTCAGGTGCTGCTTGCCGCAACTGTTGAAATTGGAACAAATCTTTCGCAGTGAATTTGCACCCAGCGATGCGTGGGTCTTGCATAAGCGACAACAGTTTTTGTGAGGTCAAATCAGTGCCCGTCAGGACCGGTATGTTATAGATGATGACTGGTAGTTCTGAGGCATCTGCGATGGCCTGATAATAGAAGCTAATGTCGTCAAAATTGTGCTTGTAGTAAAAAGGTGGAACTGCGGAGACTGCGTCATATCCTAACGATTTAGCAGTGCTGGCTAACGATACGGCATCGCTGGTTAAGGCGGCACCCACATGGGCAATCAATGTGCACTTGCCGCCCGCATGTTCTGCTAGTGCTGTCAACAACTCTGCGCGTTCCTCAAGAGTTTGCAAGACACTCTCACCAGTCGTTCCACCCGCATAAAGACCATGAACACCCTTTGACAAGCAGTAATCTACAAGCGGTGCAACTCCGTTTGGATTTACTTTTCCGTTATCGTAAAATGGCGTTAGTAAAGCCGCAAAAATTGATCCGGAAATTGTCATCCTTGGTCCTTTTTTCAAACAGTATGCCAGTCGAATATAACACACATTTTTTAAAACTGATCTTTCAATTGTTATGCATGAAAATAGCTTTGGTCAACCAAAGATAAAAAAGTAGACACCAAAAGATAATTATGGTTCTATTTTTGAAAGGAGGAAACCGTGTCATCTGAAAATTCAGCCTCATCAATTGCGCAAAGCCTTGCTGCCGACATCCGTGCGGGCCGTTATCAGCCTAAGGAAATGTTGCCTAGCGAACGCTACCTGTGTGAATCTTTCAAAGTTGGGCGCAATGTCATTCGCGAGACAATCACGATTCTTAATGGAATGGGTTTGGTAGAGCATTCCAAAGGCAAACGTCCACGCGTCGTTTCCCCAACCCTATCCAAAATCATGGAAGGTGTAGGAAATGCCGCACAGTTCTTTTTTTCAGGCAGCGAAGGTTTAGCGCATCTAGAACAGGCTCGATTGTTCTTGGAAACAAGCTTGCTTCGTTATGCCGCGGAGCACGCCACTAATGCACAGATCGGGAAGCTAATCGAGACTATTGATAATTGTGAGAAAAATCTCGAGAATGTGGATGGATTTCGCGCCGCTGACGTCCAGTTTCACCAGGCTTTATCTGAAATTCCAGGAAATCCTATCTTCACCGCGTTGCACGACACCTTTGTCGAGCGGCTCATGAAGAACAGAGCGCTGTTGCCAGATTTTGAAAAACGTAACCGCGCAAGCAATCAGGAACATCGCGCCATTGTAGCTGCTATTATCGACAAGAAGGCAGATCAGGCCATTGAAATTTTAACCGATCATCTGACCCGTAATTTTGCAACTTATTTTCGGATAGAAATGGAGAAAAATACCGAAGCTCAAACTAAGATATCATAACCTAGGGAGTTTAGTAATGAATAAAATGTTAAGTCTTGCGATCGCTGCTGCGGTGTCAATGACATCACACAGCGCATACGCAGACCGAGTGAACCAACTTGCCGATCAGAGAGTTCGCGCGGCCATAGCCTATGCCATCGACATGGATACGATTGTTGAGACCCTATTTGAGGGAAAAGCTATCGTTGCGGATTCAATGATCCCAAACGGACCCTACAAAGCCAGTGGTTTAGAACGCTATGAGTATAATCCCGACAAAGCGCGGTCGCTTTTGGCCGAGGCCGCATGGGACGACAGCCAAGTTCTTGATATAGTATATTATTATGGCGACCAATTGACAGCTGATCTGATGGTAGCACTCCAAGCCTATCTTGGAGATGTAGGCGTTCAAATGACCTATCGCAAATTAGAAGGCGATGTTGGGGGGCAGTTGAATGCGCTACCCGCTGTCGGTTCGGACACGAGTGCTGTGACTTGGGACATTGCCTACGGGGCCAGAGCGGCTCTTGCGCTTCAGGAGTATTATAACCAGTACTATACGGGCCGTAATTCCTACACACCGGGCGATTCCAATCGCGATGCCTTAATCGACGCGATTAACGGCACTGTGGATGTGTCTCAGCAACAAGAAGCTTTTAAGTCTCTTACACAGTATGAGAATTTAATGTTGTCGGACATTGCACTCTACTATCAGCAACTCTTTATCTATGAGAGTGCTAGGCTTAGTCGAAACGGCGGACAGTACGGCAACGATCAATTCGTCTATGATTGGGGCGTCACCAATTGGACTGTCGAGCCCAACGATGATGGCAAGAAGGTGATGTATACAAATACTGCACCAAGCACCTTCTTTGATCATCCATGGCTTAATCCAGGCATTTACGTCTTTTCAAAATTTGGTCTTGATCGACTTATGACTGCGGATGGTGCGCTTGCCCCAACTGAGGGTCAGCTAGCGGAAACGGTCGATGTTTCATCCGACGGAATGTCGGTCACATTTGGTTTGAAAGAAAACCTGACTTGGCATGACGGACAGCCCCTTACAGCTGATGATGTCATCTGGTCGATCGAAACTGCAATGACGGTTCCAGGCATCAACGCTGTATTCTCCAACACGTTTGATGCAATTTCAGACATGTCAGCAGATGGAAACAGCCTGACTATCAACTTTGCAAAGCTTGATCCGAACATGTTGCTGACGTTTAGCCAATTTGCTCCACTTCCAAAGCATTTGCTTGACGGTGTGAAGCCCAATGAATTCCAGCAACATCCTTTCTGGCAAAGCCCTGTAGGATCCGGCCCATTCAAGATTGCCGAGGTTCAGATGAACGACTTTGTTCGCTTTACTCCATTTGAGGCTTACCACGGTGGGGTCGCTAAGATCGAAGAAATTGTGGCCTTCCCAAGCGGCGAGAATGACGGAAACGTCATTCAGAACGCAGAAGCCGGTCGTCTTGACTACGGATTCACCAAATCAGTAGGTGACGTCAAAGCGCTGGAGGATATGAACCACATGCGAGTCATCCCAGCGGACATTCCCTATACGCGATCGCTACGGGTCAACAAATTTGCTAATATCGCTGAATAAGACTTCAACCCAAAAATGGTGCGGGCCTCAAGGGCCGCACTGATCGGTGAGCCTGCTGAAGGACATTTCTTTATGTTGACATTCATTCTCAGGCGGCTTTTCATAACGGTCCCAATGCTGCTGGTGATCAGTTTTCTTGTGTATTTGGGGCTTGAGTTGACGCCCGGTGATGCGGTGTCGCATATGATAGACCCGGAAGCCGCCAGCCGTGTATCCTCTGAACAATATGAACAGATGCGCGAGGCGTTGGGCCTGAACAAAAACTTTGTCCAGCGATATGCTATCTGGGTCTCTAACGTCGTTCAGGGCAACTTTGGCCACTCTTTGTCTGGAGGCGTTCCCATCTCTACGATCGTGTTGGACAGGCTTCCCGCAACGTTGGAATTGTCCCTATTTGCACTAATTTTTTCGACACTCTTTGGGTGCGTGCTCGGCACTATTAGCGCCCTGCGCCGTGGGTCACCCACTGATAGCGCACTCACCATATTAGGCATGATTGGAGTATCGATCCCAGAGTTTTTCTTTGGGCTTGTGTCGATTCTGATCTTTGCCCTACATTTTGATCTCTTACCTGTTGGCGGACGCTTGATACCAGAATATGACAGCTATTTTGATCACCTCCCCAACATCATTTTACCCGGCCTCGTTTTGTCAATGATGATGACTGCAGGCGTTATGCGGTATTCGCGTTCAGCGATGCTAGACAGTCTGTCGCGCGAATTCATTCGAACTGCCCGCTCTAAGGGGTTGCCAGAATGGCGAATCAATATCATCCACGGGTTTCGCGTTGCGCTGACCCCCGTAGTTATTCTGATCGGGTTTCGCCTGCCCACTCTGATCGGTGGCTCTGTTATCATTGAAGAGGTGTTCCAATGGCCCGGCATCGGCAGCGAATTCATCAGCGCTGTTCGGGGTGCCGACTATCCACTGGTGATGTCCATCGCGCTTCTGTCAGTCTTTGCGATGCTCATGGCAAGTTTGATCGTTGATGTTTTGACCGCGCTGATTGATCCGCGCGTTCGATTGGCTTGAGATCTGATAATGGCAAACGCGTCTTTAAACCACGAATTTGACCGTATCCTCGCCCGCGAGGAGGCAGGTCTCAACAGACCTCAAAAGGGCAGTCGCGCATTTCGAAAACTGATGGGCAATCCTCTAGCGGTGGCCGGGTTGGTCATTTTTATGATAATTTTACTATCGTCAATTTTTGCACCAATCCTAACAGCCCATGATCCGCTGAAAATCAACCTTCGGGAGATGCTGCAGGAACCGTCAGCAGAACATTGGTTTGGGACCGACCGCACCGGGCGCGACGTCTTTGCACGCATTCTATACGGTGGTCGTGTTTCAATTCTGGTGGGATTGGGCAGTTCGTTGATAGCTGCGGTTATCGGCGTAGGTCTCGGCGCGTATACCGGATATGTCGGCGGCTGGGTTGATACTGTTGCTTTGCGTATATCAGAAATATTCATGGCCTTCCCACAAATCATTTTGGTGCTGCTCTTGGTATCGATTGCAGGGCAAAGTCTTCTCAATCTGATCATCATTTTCGTATTATCGGGGTGGGGCAGTATGTACCGAATGACACGTGCACGGATGTTATCTCTACGTGAAGAGGAATTTGTGCAAGCACTGCAAAGCTTTGGCGTTCCGACACTCAAAATCTGCTACAAACATATTCTACCCAACGCGCTGGGGCCGATCATGGTCAACATTACACTCACCACCGCAATGTTCATACTGGCCGAGGCTGGGCTTAGCTTTTTAGGCCTTGGCGTCCCACTGAGCATCCCCACCTGGGGCAATATCCTGAACGTTGCCAAGGACATCCGCGTATTGGAAAACAACTGGTGGATGTGGTTGCCCGTCGGTATGGTCATTTCGTTTTTTGTGTTAAGCGTAAACTTCATTGGGGACGGTATGCGCGATTCAACCGACCCAACGTTGCAGGGGTAAGGTAATGAATAATAAAATAGCCCTCAGCGTCAAAGATTTGAAGACATTCTTTTATACTAACAAGCGATGCAACAAGGCGGTGAACGGTGTTTCTTTTACGATAAAAAAGGGCAAGACGCTTGGCATTGTGGGGGAAAGTGGCTGCGGAAAGTCCGTAACAGCCTCCAGCATAATGCAACTACTGCCGCGCCTGTCGCGCATCGAAGAGGGATCAATTACCTATCATTCGGAACAAGGCGACATTCGAATTGATCAGCTCGATCGCAACAGCAAAGAAATGCGTGCAGTTCGGGGCGAAGAGATCGCGATGATTTTTCAAGACCCCATGACTGCGCTTAACCCCGTTTTTACAGTTGGGTACCAGATTGACGAAGCACTGAAATACCATACTAGGCTCGATGCCAAAGGTCGGCAACGCAGGGTCGTCGAATTGCTTACCGACATGGGCATACCTCTGCCAGAAAAACGGTCCCGTGAATATCCACACCAGTTTTCTGGCGGTATGCGTCAGCGGGCGATGATCGCTATGGCCATGTCTTGCAACCCAAAAATCCTGATCGCCGATGAACCGACAACAGCCTTGGACGTCACAATTCAGGCGCAGATTTTTGGGCTGATGAACAAGCTGAAAGAGGATAATGGCACTGGCATCATGCTGATCACCCACGACATGGGAGTTATTGCTGAATTGGCCGATGAAGTGGCCGTAATGTATATGGGAATTATTGTTGAAGCAGGAACCGTAGACGATGTTCTACGCCGACCCCAGCACCCCTACACTCTTGGCCTGTTAGACTCGATACCTGTCCTGGGACGCGGAAAGTATCAGGAGATTAAATCAATCCGGGGGGCGACACCCGACGCCTATGATCGCCCAAAGGGCTGTCAGTTCGCCCCAAGGTGCGATTTTGCAACTGACGTTTGTAAAGTCACGCCCCAAGAAGAACATCTCAGCGAGACACACCGTGTAACATGCCATCGCATAAGAGAGATATCTCAAAATGTCTAACGCCAACACACCAATCCTCAGTCTAAGAGGGGTTCGCACTTATTTCCCAATCCATGCAGGTGTGTTCAAAACGTTGGTTGGTCACGTCAAAGCGGTAGATGGAATCGATCTTGATGTGATCCGTGGCGAGGTTTTGGGGCTTGTCGGGGAAAGTGGCTGTGGAAAGACGACGCTCGGCAAATCGATCCTGCAACTTGTGCGCCCTACCGGGGGAGAGGTCATCTATAATGATGCAGGCATGCAAGTGGAGCTTTGCGGTTTGTCCAATGATGCCTTGGCACCCTACCGAAAAAAACTGCAAATAATTTTTCAAGATCCTCATTCGTCACTTAACCCAGCGTTCACCATATTTGGTTCTCTCGAGGACCCACTGAAACGCTATGGGATCAAATCCAAAGCCGAGCGGCGAAAAATTATTGGTGACTTGTTGGAAGCTGTGAACATGCAGCGCGACTATATGGATCGCTACCCACATGAGTTTTCGGGTGGTCAACGGCAAAGGATCGGTATTGTACGCGCCCTTTGTGTTGATCCAGAGCTGGTTGTCTGTGACGAAGCTGTCAGCGCCTTAGATGTCTCGGTTCAAGCACAGGTTTTGAAATTGCTGATGCAGCTCAAGATTGAGCGTAATTTAACTTATCTTTTCATCACACATGACCTGGCAGTGACCGAATATCTGTGTGATCGAATTGCAGTTATGTATCTGGGTCGAATAGTTGAATTGGCCGAGACAAGCGCGATTTATGCTGACACCTTGCACCCCTACACACAGGCGCTTTTGTCCGCCATTCCAGTCGCGGACTTGGACAAGAAAACTAATAGGATTGTGTTAGAAGGAGACGTACCCAGCCCCGTCGATCCACCCTCTGGGTGCCCGTTTCACCCAAGATGCCCCAAAGCGTTTGGACGATGCAGCACAGAAGTGCCAGCACTTAACAAATACCACCGCCAAGGCCACGACCACTTTGTCGCCTGTCATCTGCTCGAGGATAACGCTGCCCAATGAAGAACCTTTTGTTCATAGGCGTTGATCAGTTGCGCCATGACGTGGTGGGGCCAAACAAAAAAGTCCCGGCTCAAACGCCGAATCTAGACGCTTTAATCGCTGGTGGCGTCAATTTTGAAAACGCCTATGCAACCTGCCCACTGTGCACGCCGTCGCGAGCTTCAATGTTCACGGGCGATTATGCATTTCGCCATGGGATGGGCACAAATTGCGATATGTACCATGCCCTCGGCACCGAATTAGCCAAGCCTGACCGCCTTTTACACAGGGATATGCAACGTGTGGGGTATCAGTGCGGATTTGTTGGGAAATGGCATGTTGGTGTGAAAAATACGCCTGCTGATTACGGTTTTCTCGGTGATGCTCCTGCAGGATATGGTGATTTGACGACGACGGAGGCTTATAAGAGCTATTTAGCCACAAACGCCTTGAGCTATCAGGTGGAGCCGACACTATTTTTCAACCCCCATCAGCAAACCATGGCGGCTGGTCGGTGGCTCGGTTCAGTTGCATCAACAACCTGCTATTTTCAAACCTTGCAAGCAATGACTATGCTTGACACCCTCGCAAGTTCAGAACGGCCGTTTTTCTTGTCCCTACAATATTGGGATCCACATGGCCCACATCTGATCCCCGATAAATTCTGGCAGTACACGGATCGCAGCACCCTCACTGTTTGGGACAATTTTAATGATAATCTTTCAGCAAAACCCGCCCGCATCAAACGCGAACGCGATGATTTCTATCGATGCCACCCACGCACCGAGGAGGAATTGATCGAATACATCGGTCTCTATTGCGATCACGTAGCCCTGCTGGACAGCCAGATAGGCAGGCTGTTAGATTTTCTCACGAATCGTGAATTGATCGACGACACACTGATTATTTTTACGTCTGATCATGGCGATATGACCGGTAGCCATGGGGGCCTAATCGACAAGGGCTTGCCTTACGAGGAAGCGATGCGGGTGCCCCTAGTGTTTTGCCATCCAAGCTTGGCCCCTGCGACGCTGACCAACTTGGCC
>MDSY01089781.1_pt1 | contig 12365 bp, 6 predicted proteins | sample 811131 | NCBI WGS metagenome assembly MDSY01 (sample SAMN05326643, study PRJNA326480) | marine metagenome | isolation source: seawater | place: Atlantic Ocean: South West | collected 2010
AAAAGATTTTTTAAGCTTCTCAAATAAGTCTTTTTGATCTGAATTCAATTCAGATGGAATTGAAACAATAATTGTAATTATATGACTACCTCTTCTATTATTACGTCCTATTGAAACAACTCCTTTATTGTTCAATCGGATCTTTTTACCAGATTGAATACCTTTCGGAATTTTTAGTTCTATTTCCCCATCTAATGTGGATACTTTTATAGAGTCTCCTAATGCTGCTTGAGCGATGTTTATTTCTTCAGTTGAAAAAATATCTGATGCCATTCTTTCAAATTTCTCATGAGGGTTCACTTGAATTGAAACATAAAGATCACCTTCTTGCCCTTTTTTCAAACCAGAATCACCCTGACTTCTTATTCTGATTTTTGAATTATCTTCTATACCTGCAGGAATAGTTACTGCAAGTTTTCTATTAATTCTGGATCTTCCATTTCCTGAGCATTGTTTACATTTTGTTTTTATAGTAACTCCATTACCATCACAGGAAGAACATGTTGAAACTTGTTGAAACTGACCAAAAAATGTTTTCTGAAGTCTAGTAACTTTACCTGAACCATTACAAGAAGAACATGTTGAGGTATCCGTACCTGGCTCAGCTTTTGAACCTTTACAGTAAGTACAAATTTCATATCTATCAACAGTTATTTCTTTCTCTGTACCAAATGCTGATTCTTCAAAGGATATAGTTATTGGTATTTCTAAATCATTTCCTTTAGATGATTGAGTTTCTGAAGACGATGATCCTCCAAAAAAAGCATCAAATATACTGCCAAAACCACCAAGATCTTCAAATCCTGAAAAGCCTCCCATTCCATTTGCTGCATTCTTTAGCCCATCATAACCATATTGGTCATATAGTTTTCTTTTTTCAGGATCACTTAATACTTGATAGGCTTCATTGATTTCTTTGAATTTAGCATCTGCTCCAGGTTCTTGATTTCTATCTGGGTGATATTTTAGCGCTTGCTGTCTGAATGCTTTTTTTATTTCTTCTTCGGACGCATCTCTGGATACACCTAGTATTTGATAATATTCTTTTTGTTGTGTCATAGGTAAATTAAAATTAATAATTCAATTATATAACTTATATCAGGAAAAATTATATAAATATTATTTTTCTAATATAATAATTTCTTGAGAGTCTCCTAAAGAGCTTAATGTAAAAGATGCTTTACTCCTGGGTTCAAAATCCTTGACACCCAATACCTTAATAATTGCATCCAAGTTTTTTGAAGGTTCAGAAGAAGATTTATTAAATCCAGAAATAATTATTTTTCTAGGTTCTATAGATCTAATGGTATTTGCTAAAATTTCAGCATCAACATTAGCATTTTCAGGAGAAAATAGGACTGCATGCGATGATCCAAGCACAGAGAGGGCTTCTGAATCTAAAGGAGATCCAATCATACCAATGACAGCAACGGAAAGGCCTCTAGATTCAATTTTATAACAAGTTGAGATAGATCTATCTTGGTCTTTCAAAACAGAATTTGCAACACCATGAATTGAAGCATTATTGATCTCATATTCACCAGGTGATTCAACTTTTGTTTGTGTTGAATCTATTTCATCAGTTGGATCTGTACAAACAATTAATGTATTTTCAGAAATTGAAGTTTTATCAAAAGTTTTAGTATTCGGATTAACTAAAACATCAATTACTTCATCATTAATTTTAAATGTATTTTCACCTAACCAAGTAATATCCATGATCTAATTATCTTATTCTTCGTTTTCTATTAAGTACATACGCAGGAACTAGTGATAATAATATTAGACTAACACTTGCTGGACCTCCACCTCTAGAATTACATCCTCCATCTGAGTCTTCTGTTAATATATCACCAGAAGTATTTATAGCTATAGGAGTAGGTGTTGGAGTTGGTGTATACGTTGGCGTAGGCTCTGGAACAGGAGTTGGTGTTCTAGTTGGTTCCGGAGTAGGAGTAAATGTAGGAATTGGAGTTGCTAAAGGAACAGGAGTTGGGGTAGCAGTAGGTGGAATATACTCAGGAAAGAACAACTTAAAATCAGTTACAAATTGATCTTCTTCAAAAATATATGTAGTTTTAGATTCATAATCAGATATCTTAAATGTTACTAATTTACCAAGATAATTTTCATTTCCAGGATCAAGAGTAATGCTAAAGTTAGCCTCTTTAACCTCACCAATACCAATTATCTCATTATCTATATAAGCATATATTACTCTTTCTCCCTCAGGAGCTGAGAGAACAGATCCAAATATAACTGTACCAGTTAAAAAGGATGGTTGTACAGTAGCAGGTGCAGGTGTAGGAGTAGGTAAAGGAATTTGATTAAAATTAAGATTTAGTGTTCTTGATATAGGAAGGGACCAAGTACATCCCCTGCAATATTCACCAGAAGGGGTAAGTGGCCCAAAAATAGCAGTATTCATAGCTATTTCATTACCTATGGAAAAAGTAATTGTTTTACCTTCTAGATCAATATTGGGTCCTATTTCTAACCCACTATATCTACCCGAAAGATTTTTTCCAATTTGAGTTGAAGCAACTACATTATTGTCTATTTTAGCTTCTAATAAATATCCATCAAGGGATGATGTTTTTACATTTGAAGTTCCAATAATTACATCACCTTGTAAAACTAACATATGCAATTCAGGAATATCCTGTGCTTCAATATTTTTATCAGAAATCATTATCAAAGAAATTAATGACATGAATGAAAAAAATATAATTTTGAAAAAATTGTTCATACTTAAAATATTTTTATTTATCATATTTATATTATAAAGTTTTTAAAATAAAAAAAGCAGTCATATTTCAGACTGCTTTTTTTATTTTTTGACTATTCCTTATGGAACAATTGGTGTCAATAATCCTGAAGCTGCTGGAGTAGCAAATACCCAGAAAGCTTCACCAATGTTTACATTTTGAGCATCAGTTGAATCGTTTGATGCACAAGCTGTATTGTTAGCAACACCTTCGTCTATAGCTATTGATACCCAAGTTAGGTTAGAAGTATCGTATTCATAAGCCTTAGTTACAGATGAACCATTACATTCTCCTAAGTAACTAGAGTTAGTTTTATAAATTGATCCTTCGTTAGCTTGAGTCAAAGCTTTAGTTGCGTCAACTACACCGATTAGGTTCCAACCAGAAGCAAGTTCTATTGCTGGAATTGATGGTGGAGCTGATGCGCTTGGACCTTCAGGTCCTGTCAAAGAAACTGATTGTGATGAGAATTCAGATGAATGTACCCAGTATCCATTACCAGAAGTAATTGATGATAGGCTTCCACTGAATGATCCACTAGCAGCATCTTTTGTAGCAACTTGCCATGGTGAACCTTTAGCCATTGCATCGTATCCAACAACCTGGTCAATACCAGCATTTGTGAATACAGATCCAACACCATTAGACACTGGGTCTGATGGGAATGACATTAAGTTCCATCCAGCAAGAATAGTAGCTTTATAGTCTTTTCTTGAAGTAACTTTCAAGTTGTAGTTACCTTCAGCACCCTTGTTGCCAGCTAGGTCTGTACCTTTAGCTTTTACAACATAAGTTTTAGCAGTAAGATCTGCAGAAGGTACCATGAAGTACTTCTTGTTATTTGTTGTAGCTAGGCTAGCTAGTACATCATCTCCACCAAATGAAGCTGAAACAACAGTAACGTTTGAGTTATCTGTGAATTCAAAGATCACATATGGTCTTGGAAGTGTTGTTGTTGAACCAACAGCACCATCACCATCTGGATCGTTCTTCAAAACAGGAGCAGTCTTATCTAGTCTGAATTTGTAGACAGATGCAGAAGCTTGGTCTCTAGTACCAACAGTTCCTGTGTTTGGTGAAGTTGAAGCATCAGTTGCTGATACTACAACAGCTTTTGTATCATTAGCAGCAGCATCTGAGAATGCAGATCCACTAAATGTAGCTTTATAAGTTTTTGAATCTTGAGCAACAGCTGTAACTGTACCTTCAGCTGCAACAGTTGTAGTTGTAGCAACAGTACCACCAGCACCAGCGTCAAAGTTACCAGAGATTCTTATTTTGTCAGCTGAGTTATTTGCAAGAGCAGCTGAGTTATTGTTCTTTATTGTTACCAAAGCATCATCAACGCTGTTTGAAGCTGCAGTAATTTCTAGATTTACTAGATTAGCAGCAGTAACAGGATGCTGAGTTATAGCACCAGCAAGTACTAATTCATCAATGAATGAACCATCTTTATCTGTATCAACAATAGTTGTGCTAGACAAAGTTACTTGAACTGAAGATGCAGCGCCTAAGTTGTTAAGATCACTATCACTACCATGAGCAGCATAAGTTGAACCTGTTCCGTATGATTCATCAAAAATCGATACAGTTGGAGGTGAGGCTAATACTTCGTCTGTAGTAATTGTCATAGTCATTGCTGACTTAGTCAATGAGTCAGAATCGTTAGCTGTACCAGCAGCACCAGTACCTGATCCACCAGATAGTGTCAAAGTCAATGAAGGCTTTATCTTATCAATAGCGTTTGCAACATTACCAGATTTAGTTGTATTTCCAGCAAGGTCAGCAACATCTCCAACAAGTTTAACTTTTGGAGTATCGTTTGCTGATAGAGCTGATGGTAATGTTAGGTAAACATTTTTTCTGAAGTCGAATGATGCACCTGAAGCATTAGTACCCTTAGGACCAATTTCAACTGCAGTTGGTGTCAAAACAACACCTGCGTCAGTTGTAACTTCGAAAGAAGATGCTGATGCAGTTCCGATTTCATCATCGAAAGCAACTCTAATTTTTGTTGAATCATTTGTCTTTTCAGCGTATGATCCAGCATCGTAGTAAGTAGCAGTTTGAGTGCTACCAGCTACTAGAGTAGGTTTCAATTCATCAATATTTAATGTGTAAGGATCCCCAACAGCCACAGTATCTGTGTCTGTTGCTACAGAATCACTAAACCCTCTGTTACCAGCTAAGTCAGTAGCAGAAAGCATGTAGTCAACAACAACATCTGGTGTTGATAGAGCAGCATTACAACTTATCGCTCCAGCAAAGTTAGTGTGATCAGAAGCACCAGTATTTACAATACCAGCTTCGTTTGTTCCGTCAGCAGTACCAGTTGAACATGGGATGTTAGCAGAGGTAGAAACTGTCCATGTAACGCTAGTTACACCATCCTTCATTGTTGTTGTGTTATCAAGAGTAACAACCATAGCATCATATCTGTCTTTCAGATTGATAGTACCGGCTCCACCTAACCAAGACCCAGCAAGGTTAGTTGTAGTAATAGCATCTGTTAGTCCAGTTGCTAGTGTATCGTTCAACATATCTACATATAAAGTAGTTGTACTTACATCTAATCCAGAACCTATATCAGTAACAGAACCCTTAAATGTAGGTTGTCTGTCCTTGAAAGAGCTTCCTGAAGAAGGCGAAGAAACTATAGGAGCAGGAGCTGAAACATCAACTGTAACAGTTGCTTTCTGCTTTGTTCCTGTAGTAGCAGTTGTTGAACTTGAATTATCTGTCAAGTCTTGATACTGAACAGTAATTGTTGCGTTAGCTTGCGCCTCAACTATTGGAGTTCTTAGAACACCACTAGCAGATGATGAAGTAAAAGTACTTCCAGCAGCATATGAACCGATAGCATTACCAGCACCTGTTGATATTGTATCTGACCCAACTCTGTTAGATTTTAGGTCAGCAGTAGTGATTGTGTTAGAAATCGCTCCAGCACTATCACCATCAACTTTAGCTAAGTCAACTACGTTGTTACCCACCATACCGAAAACATCTGCAGTATCTGTAGCAGTGTGTTCAACCAATACAGGAGGAGTAACTTTAATTGTCATAGTTCTTGATGCAGTGTGAGGTGTCTTACATGTTGTGTCACCAGCAGAACAAACTATTGAAGTTACATTCATTAGTAAGCCTTGGTTTCCATTAGCAATGTCTGCACCACCATTAGCGTCATCAATAAATAGTATTGAGTCTAAGACTGATCCGTCTTTGTCATCGTCAACTAGGTATTCCCCAGCTGCTAATGTATAAGTACCAGCAATAGTACCTTCAACTCCGACAGCAATATTTGTGCCAGCTATGTCTTGGTTATCAGCTAATACTTTCATTTCACAGTCAGCGTTTACACCACCTGATGCATCCCACTTACCGTCAGCGGCTGCACCATTTGCAACAGTAGAAGCAATAGCTCCTGACATACCACAACTGTGTACTCCAGCAGCAGTATCACCACCAGCTTGAGCATTAGAAACAGCAGTAGCAGCAGTGTTATCGTTTACACCTTCAGTGTCTGAAACAATAAATTCAGCTTCGAAAACACCAGTGTTTCTTCCAGTTTCAACAACTGAAATCCAGCTTGCGTTAGATTCTAACTGAACAGTTGACCATGCTTTTACCTCAAAAGTATTTACAGCCGAACTGTAGTAACCAAGGTAAATATCATCATCGTTATCAACGTTTCCAGCACCATCAGTGTTTCCACCAGCATCAGCTGATGCTGTGTTAGAAATGATTGTAATCTGAGGAGCAACGTTTGCAGTAGCTGAATCACCGTTTGCAACAGATACTACTGTCCAAACAGCAGTTCTTGCAGCTGCATCATTACATTGACCGTTTCCAGAATTAGTCCATACTCCAGCTACGTAACCGTCCGGAGCTTTGTTGTTAGGACAAACTAAAACATCGATCTCATCTGATAAGTCACCGTCACTGTCTGAGTCAATCACTGGAGAACCTGCTAAACCTGAATGAACAGGAGTCATTCCAGGGTTGTGAGTTCCATCAGCGTTTGCAATAGCAAAAGCTGCTGAATTAACACTAACCTTTTCATTATGGTCAGGCTCAACTACAGTAATAACAACTTTGTTAGCATTGATCAAGTGTGAATTCTTTACTGCGTTTGCAGTTGTAACGTCTGTCATAGTAACATATACAGTCGATGCATTCGTTCTTGAAGAAGGAGCAGTTCTAGCAGTTGGAGGCGAGCTCTCAGTTGTGTACCCTGTTCCTTTGTTAGTTAAGTAAACCGATCCTAATGTTTCTGCTTCTACTGCATTGTTATCCCCAGTCATAACTAGACCGGTTCCCAAAATTGCAATAGCAAGAACAAAAACTAAGCCACGGCTCACAATTTGTTTTATGATATTCATCTCGATACTACCTCTCATGAATAATTTATGTTTAATTTGGCTCAATAGCTATACGTCTAAATACGTTAAACAGCCATAGCTATTAATAAACCTTATCTTACTTTATCTAAATTTTTCAGATAAATCAACAATTCTTCCTACGAATTACAAAAAAAAATGAATTTTGGTAATTTGTCTATATTGTTCTAATAAATCTGATATAAAAATAAATAATTTAAAGTTATGAATAAAAATATAACTCAAAAAAAATATTAAGGTCAACGTTTTTTTTTACGAGTTTTTTAGAAAAATATAAAAACAGCATAAATTAGTACACATTTCATGAAAAAAAATAAAAATTTAGAAAAATAGTTTAAAAAAATAGTTTAAAAAAACAGAATAATTTACTTTTCATGAATATTTCCCCAAAAACTTCCCCTTCGATCCAAAACTTCTGAGGGTATTCCCTTTAATTAAATAGTAGTTAATTATTAGAAGCTAATTAATAGAATTATTTAAGAGTTATCTTTTAATATTATTAAGAAGAGTATAAGTAATAAGCTTAAGTATCAGAGTTATTGTTTTTTTGGATATTTTCTATAACTAATCTTTTTGGTCCTGAAGGTACGCTTGCATATTGTCAAGAAAATCTTGGTTGCTTTGAGCTGCCTTTAATCCATCTACGATCTTTTCAGTCCATGTTTTTTCATTATTATCTGAAGGAAAAGCTGCCATTATACGTCTAATTTGAGTTATCTTGCCTAAAGTTGATTCATTTTGAAGCAACTCTTCATGCCTAGTTCCACTTTTTTCAATATTTATTGCTGGCCAAATTCTTCTTTCAGCGAGACCTCTGTCTAAATGAAGTTCCATATTTCCTGTACCCTTAAATTCTTCATAGATAAGATCATCAAGTCTACTTCCAGTATCAACTAAGGCTGTTGCTATTATAGTTAGGCTTCCACCTTCTTCGCAATTTCTAGCTGCACCAAAAAACTTTTTCGGAGGATAAAGGGCATATGGATCCATACCACCAGAAAGTGTTTTTCCAGATGATGGGACCGCAATATTATAAGCTCTTCCAAGTCTGGTTAATGAATCTAGGAGTAAAACAACATTTTCACCTGATTCAACCAATCTTCTAGCTCTCTCGAGAGCTGTTTCTGAAGTTTTACAGTGATCTTCTACAGGTTCATCAAATGTTGATGAAAAGACTTCACCTTTTACAGACCTTCTCATGTCTGTGACTTCTTCAGGTCTTTCACCAATCAATGCTACAATGAGTTTTATTTCGGGAGCATTTTTCTCAATAGAATTAGCTATATCTTTTAAAAGAATAGTTTTACCAGCTTTGGGAGGTGCAACAATTAGTGCTCTTTGACCTTTACCAATAGGAGATACCAAGTCAATAATTCTTGACGACAATACTTTAGGTTCATTTTCCAAAATTATTTGTTCATTTGGATAGATTGATGTAAATTTATCAAAATTAACTCTATTTTCAATATGTTCAACTGAAAATCCATTTACAGCCTCTATGTTTATAGCCCCAGGATATCTCTGCGACCCACCTTCGTCTGGAAAATCAATTTGAGCAAGAACAAAATCTCCTTGCCTTAATTTGTTTTTTCTTATAATACTTCTTGAAACATGAATATCATTAGGAGAATTCTTTTGACCAGGAGGTCTCAAAAAACCAAACTGATCAGGGAGAATATCTAATATTCCTGCTCCAATAGTTGCATTTTTTTCCTCAGCTTCTATAGAAACCAACATATTAACTAGGTCAGTTCTATCCTTTGGATTTTCTTTTATCTTTTTTTCTTTAGCTAATTTGACAAGTTCTTTGTTATCTAGTGAAGAAACTTTTGTAAGGTCAATAATTTTATCGATTGAGTTTTTTGATTTCATGTCTCTTGGTGAAGATCCTTTAGATCTTGAGTTTGAAGAAAGCTTTTTTCTTCTAACAGGTTTATCTTCAGAATCTTGTTTGTCTTTAGTCGAAGTTGTCAATTTAATTCCTTAAAGTTTTGAATTAATTTTTTTTGAAATTTTTTAGAAAATAATGGGGTTTCAAAAATATAAGATAAAACTATTCTACCTTGAAATAAATTTTTGGTCAAATAAACTTAAAGTTTGAATTGAGCTCCTATTTTTTTCTGATTTATACAGGCTTTAATGAATGAATCAAAAAGGGGATGAGGTTTATCCAGTCTAGAACCAAACTCTGGATGAAATTGGCTTCCTATCATATAAGGATGATCTTTTATTTCAGATATTTCAACTAAATTATTATCTGGACATATACCTGATGTGATAAATCCATTTGAATTTAATGTTTCTTTGAAATAGTCATTAAATTCATATCTATGTCTATGTCTTTCTACAATCTCTTCCTTTCCATAAACTTTTTTTGCTAATGATTCTGGGGATAATGAGCATCTATATCCTCCTAATCTCATAGTTCCACCTGTTTCCTGTAATCCTTTTTGAGATTCGATGATATCAATAACAGGGTTGCTTGTTTCTAAATCAAATTCTGTTGAATTAGCATCTTTTAGCCCCAATACATTTTTTGAAAATTCTATAACCATAATTTGCATCCCTAGGCATAATCCAAGATAAGGAATATCATATTCTCTACAAAATTTTGCAGCCTCTAGCATTCCATTTATACCTCTTTCCCCAAAACCTCCAGGTACAATTATTCCGGACATTTTATCAAGATATTGATTTTTATTATCTTCAGATAAAGAATCTGAATCTATCCAATTTACATTGATTTTAGTTGAGTTATTTGCAGCTGCGTGCTTTATAGCTTCATTAACTGATAGATAAGAATCAGGAAGTTCAACATATTTTCCAACTACTCCTACTTCCAAAACATCTGAAGATTGATGTATGTTTGCACATAAATTTTTCCAATTTTTCAAATCAGGTTTCAAATTTTTATAGCCCAGTTTGTTTGTAACTATATTTCCAAGACCTTGCTTTTCAAGATGAATCGGTATGTCATAAACACTTTCAAAATCTCTTAAGGAAATAACGCTATCAGGTTGTACATCACAGTACAAAGAAATCTTTTCTCTAACAGAATCTTCTATATCTTTTTCTGATCTACAAATAATAGAATCTGGTTGAATTCCCATACCTCTCAATGCTTGAACGGAATGTTGAGTAGGCTTAGTCTTGATTTCATCTGACGTAGATAGGTATGGTAATAAAGTCAAATGAAGATAAAAAACATTTTTTGTTGAACTATCATTTCTAAGTTGTCTGATAGCCTCAATAAAAGGCTGTCCTTCAATATCTCCAATTGTTCCACCTACTTCAACTAATATAACATCAGATTCAGAGCTTTCAGCTAAGTCAAAAATTTTAGACTTAATAGCGTCTGTGACATGAGGAACAGTCTGGATAGTTCCTCCTAAATAAAAACCAGATCTTTCTTTATCAAGAACTTCTGTGTAGATCTGACCAGCTGTAACATTTGATTTTTTTGAAAGTTCAACATCCATGAATCTTTCATAATGACCTAAGTCAAGATCTGTTTCAAACCCATCCATAGTAACAAATACTTCTCCATGTTGATATGGCGACATAGTTCCAGGGTCTACATTTAAATAAGGATCAAGCTTTATTACAGATACTTTTAATCCTCTAGATATTAGAAGTTTTCCGATAGATGCTGCTACTATCCCTTTTCCAAGGGAACTTACCACCCCGCCAGTAACAAAAATATAATTCAAAGTTCAACCTATCTTAATACATAAATATCATTATAAATAATTAAGGAATTTTTTTTTTCAACAATGATACAATAATTTATATTTAGTGAATTTGAAATTCATTACAGCACATATTTCCTTATTTTTAAAAAAATGAAAATTTCTAAAAAAGAGTTTGAAAATTTAGCAGATTTAGCTTCTTTATCTTTTACATCAGATAATAGTAATTTATCTGATGATCTTGAAAAAATATTATCAAGATTTGAATCTCTTTCAAAAATAGATACATCAAATATTCCTCCTACTTCTCACGTGACTAATCTTTCAAATTCACTGAGAGAAGATAGAGATGAAAAAATTTTATCCAATGATGAAATATTAGAAAACTCCCCTGATAGCAGTTTAGGTCAAATAAAAATTCCGCGGGTTTTTGATAATGAGTAATATCCTTGAATTATCAACAACTAAGCTTTCTAATTTATTAAAGAATGGCAAATTGTCGTCAGAAGAATTAGTAACTGAAAGTCTTTGTCATATAAAAAACAAAGATCCTGAAATCAATTCGTTTATTACAGTCCTTGAAGAAAACTCCCTAAAAAATGCAAAGAAAATAGATCAGAAACTTTCAAAAAAAGAAATAGAGCATTCATTCATGACTGGAATCCCAATCATGCTTAAAGATAATATTGCTACTAAGGGAATTAAAACCACCGCTGCTTCAAAAATTTTAGAAAACTATGTGTCTCCATATGATGCATTTGTAACTAAAAAAATCATAGACAGCAATGGAATTATAATAGGTAAAGGTAATTGTGACGAATTTGCTATGGGTTCATCTAATGAGAATTCATATTTTGGGCCAGTAAAAAATCCTTGGGATATTAATAAAGTTCCAGGAGGATCAAGTGGAGGACCAGCAGCTGCGGTATCAGCAGGATTTGTATCTTGTTCACTTGGAAGTGATACAGGTGGATCAATAAGGCAGCCTGCATCTTTATGTGGAATTACTGGCATGAAACCAACTTATGGAACAGTTAGTAGATACGGTTTGATTGCATTTGCAAGTTCATTAGACCAGATTGGTCCATTTGCAAGAACTGCAGAAGATTGCGGTAATATATTAAACCTAATTTCAGGTAAAGATAAAAATGATTCAACATCTTTTGAAAAAAAATTTAGTAATTTTAACGAAAAAATCAACGATGATATTAAAGGAATGAAAATAGGTGTTCCCAAAGAATACTTAAATAATGTTGATGGTGATGTAAAAAAAGTTCTAGAACAATCTATTTCCGAATTTGAAAATCAAGGAGCAATACTAGAAGAACTGAATCTCCCTTTAACAGATTATTGTATGGATGTATATTATATAATCGCTCCTTCAGAAGCATCTTCAAATCTTTCAAGATACGATGGAGTAAAGTATGGATTTAGGGGTGAAAACAAAGATAATTCAAGATCCTCAATGATTAATTCAAGGTCTGAAGGATTTGGAGATGAAGTAAAAA
>MDSY01145545.1_pt1 | contig 12365 bp, 9 predicted proteins | sample 811131 | NCBI WGS metagenome assembly MDSY01 (sample SAMN05326643, study PRJNA326480) | marine metagenome | isolation source: seawater | place: Atlantic Ocean: South West | collected 2010
GATTTTTTAGATTTTTTAGATTTTTTAGATTTTTTAGATTTTTTAGATGCTTTTGCTTTTTTAGCACCACCTTTTTTTAATGATTTAAGAGCAGCTGCTCCTTTTGTCATATAAACGTGAGCAAATTCTAAATCTTTATTTTTTTTTACAATAGACTCAACATCTTTTTTGCTTATTTCAGAGGTAGTTTCTTTATCGCCATTTTTTTCAGTTACGGTAAATGTTTTACCATCGTCGCTTTTAACAAAAATTTTATAAAATTTTTGTTCATCATCTCCGTCTTTATGAAGAAATGAAAATGATAATCCTTTCTCTCCATCAATTAACATCTCTTTTTTAACGGTTTTGTTTCCTTTTTTTGTTTTTTCAGAACGTGATTTTTCATGTCTGAATGTTACAGTACTCATATAATAAAACTGTGAAAAAAAATTTAAATAAAAAAATAATTTTTTTAAACAATTTTTTAGTAAAAAAACACGATAGCTTATTTATTTTAAAAAATTAATATAAAAAAAATGAACTATTTTTTTTTATGATATTTTTTTTTAATTTTAAAAAATATATTATTAAACTTATTCATTTTTATAAAAAAAAGAAATTTTAAAAATATATGTTTTAAAAAAATTGATTTAAAAACCTCTAATTAATTTAATTAATGCCTAAATATAGTCAATATAATGTTCCAACTGTCGATGATTGTGTAAATTTTGGAGTAGGACAACCTGACACAAAGTTATTACCCCTTGATTTTTTCAAGGAATCTTTAACTCATTATAGTAAAAATTTAAATCAAAAAGATATTTTACAATATAGTCAAATAAGTGGATATGATACTTTTAAAAAATCATTAGCAGAGTGGCTTAATAATAAAAAATATTCAAATCATCAGGTTAATAAAAATGAACTTTTTATAGTTAATGGTATTACTGGTGGTTTACAAAATATAGTAAATCAATACTTTTCTCAAAATGATGTAATTCTAGTTGAAGAACCATCTTATTTTCATGCAATTAATATTTTTAAAGAATATGGACTAAATATAGATACTATACCAATGAAAAAAGATGGTATTGATCTTGAAATTCTTGAACAAAAAGTTAGAAAATATTCAAATATTCAGAAAAATATTTTTCTATATACTATCCCTACCTGCCATAATCCAACGGGATATACTTTAAGTGATATAAAAAGAAAGCAATTGGCTTCAATTGCAACAGTTTATAATAATTTTTATATTATTGCAGATGAAGTATATCATTTTTTAAGATGGGATGAAAATGAAAGAATATTGCCAATGTCAGACTATCATTTAAATTTTATATCGTTAGGAAGTTTTAGTAAATTATTAGCACCTAGTTTACGTGTTGGATGGATATATATTAATTCAACTCACGATAATGTTAATGACGAAACAAGTGTAATTGAAGATTTAAGTAATAATGCTATTTTTAATAGTAGTGGTGGAATAAATGTTTTAGGTAGCATGATAGTACAGCATGCGATTGAAACAGGATTTCTAGATAAATATATTAATGATACAATAAGTATTTTACAAAAAAGATGCATGGTTATTGTTAATAAATTAAAAGATCAAGATATGTTTGAGTTTGAAACACCTCTTGGTGGATATTTCTTATGGTTAAAAACAAAATATAATACAGATAAGGTACAAACGAATGCAAACTCTTATAAAGTAAGCTATCATAGTGGTAGTAAATTTTCAAGTCATAAACAAATGAATGAATATCTTAGATTAAGTTTTTCATATTATAATACAATTGATCTAGAAACAGGGATTGATAGATTAATTTCATGTTTTAAAGATTATCAAAAAACAAAACTTGCAATTATGGGTAGTAAAGGAAATTTCGGTAGTGCTATTATTGAATTATTAAATAAAAAGCCTTATTCGGATAAATTTATGATTGTTTCATTAATTGATAGAACTAGTTTTACTGATGAATCATTTATAACTCAATTAGATAGAACCGATGCAATTGTAGATGTTTCATCTGCAGATGGTACAATGAACCTTATTAAATTTTTAAATAAAAATAATATTAACAAACCAATTTTATCGGGAACAACTGGACACTCATTAGAAAACTTTATTCTAATGAAAAAATATGGTGAGAAATGTCCAATAATGAATATTAATAATTTTAGTAAAGGAATTCCTATACTAAAAAATATTATAAGTATAATTAATAGTCTACCGAATGATTGGTCTGTCCAAATTAAAGAAGTTCATAATATAAATAAAACAGATAGTCCGTTAGTGATTGCTAACAGTCTTAAATCTTTAATTAAAAAAGAGTGTATAATAGAAAGTATTCTAGAAGAAAAAAATTATGGAAATCATAAAATTATTTGTAGTAATAAATACGAAACGATTGAGTTTTCACATCAAGCATTAAATAAAAGTTTATTTGCAAAAGGTTGTTTAGATATAGTAGACAAGTTACTTAAATCTAATGGATTTAATACAGATTTAGAGATTAATTTTCCAACAAAACTAGTAAATGTAGGAACTACTTATTCAGCACACGGTAATATTTTAAAAGTTATAGAAGATTTTGATGGAAATAAAAAAAAGATTGTTAAAGAACAAGCACAACTTGATAAAAATTTAGATGGTGTTGTATTTATTAATGATTTAGATCAAGACTATTGTACATGTGAATGGGAATATTATAATCGTGATGGAAATGAAGTTGATTTCTGTGGAAATGGTATTAGATGTATTATGAGATATATATATGATACATATCAACTAGAAAATTTAAGTTTAGCTTATAAAAATGATAGTATAGCTTCAGATGATTCTCTATATGATATTAAATATAATAATGGAAATATAATGATTCAATCACCTGATCGTTTTGATGTTGATGAATTTACACATATAACTCAAACATTATTAGAAGCTGAATGTGAAAAACTAGATATTGAAGTTATTGATATGGAGTTACATCATGTAGGAATTCCTAATTTAATTGTAGAATTAAAAGAAAATGTTTTACAACAAACTGATATTTTAGAAATTTTAGGAAATATATTAAATCAATACTATATTGAAAATTTTAATGATAACGGTATTAATATTAATTTTGTAAATCTTAATAATGATACAGATGAACATTCAATTAATATTGTAACATGGGAACGAGATGTAAATAGAATTACGAAATCATGTGGATCTGGGTCTTTAGCTAGTTATTATTATTATCTTAATGATAATACAATACAAGAACATAAAAGTAATGTTAAAATTAATCTATTTAATAACACGAGTCTAACTATTATTGAAGAGTCATACATTACATATTTATCAGGACAAGTAAATGAATATATAACTAAGGAAGAAAATAATATATCAACTTCTCATGAAATTAATTTCATTTAAATAGAAATATTTACAATTAAAATAATGGGCTTAGGAATAATTTGTAGTAATTTAACAAAGTCTATTGGATCATATAACGAGGTTGGATTATTAAAAAAAGATTTAATAGATTCAACAATCAAATTATTAAAAATAGATGAAGTACAAGATGAAAATACATTAAGATGTATTAATTATTTGAAAGATTTTATTTCAGATAAAGGAATTATATATTCTAACTTTTCTATAGATATTAATAATATTTTATCATTATATAACTTGAATGGTATTATAACTTTTATAATGAAAACTGAAAACAATAATGTTATGTCTCCAGGAGAATCTGTAGATTTTATGTGTTCAATAGATAAATTAAAAAAATATATTAGTAAAAAATATTTTGTTAATAATATTAAAAGTGCTGAAAATTTTTATTTGTCAAAAATATTTATGTTATCAATAAAAAATTTTATTTGTGTAGAATTTTTTTAATTTTTAGATCTGATTTTTTTTAAAATCATATCTATAACAAAAAAAGCAACAATTAATGTAAGTCCTCTTTTTGCTAATGGAACATCTAATAATTTATTTAATGCTTCCATATTAAATCCACCCTCCATGTCTTCATCATCTTCCTCTGATAGATCATTGCTGTTAATTATTTTCATAATAACAAATATAGCAACGACTCCTCCAATTAATATAATCGGTAATAAAATAACTCCCATCCCCATTCTAGTCGTTTTTCCTACTTCTTTAATACCAGTTCTAGCAGTTTCCCCTAGTTCTTTGCCTAAATCACCTACTGTATCAGAAATAGCATCTCTAGTTTCTTTGAGATCACTTAACGCACCTTTTTGTTTTGAAGATGCATCGACTTTAGCCTTATTTCCGGTCGTAGATGCTGCTTTAAAAGCAGCATCATTTGTAATACCAGTTAATGCTTTATTACCTATTTTTTTTGTACTAATACATTTAGCAATTACATCAGTTTTTGCAACTTGCATAACTCTAATTTCAGCACCTTCATCTGCCATTAATTTAAGTTTTCTAGCCATATTTCTAGATTGAGCACTTCCGAGACATTCATCTTCAGTCATATTTTTAAAAGAATTTTTAATTTCTGCTGACATCTCACTAACAAATTTATTTTCATTTATAGTTGTATTATTAATTTCTGTTTCAACCTTTGTTTTAATTGAATTTCTAATGTCTGTTTCAGAAGATGATTTTGAACTTCCTCCTGATAAATCTTTCATCATTCCACCTAAAGAACCCATAATACCGTCTATCATTTTTGCAAATCCTCCACTGTCTTTTGTTTTTTTATCAAGTTTTGCAGCTTGAGTCATTTGTGCTTTTAATTTAGAATCATTTTTAACAGCATTTTCCATTGCAGCAGATACTTTATTTGCTAAATCATTTTTTTGTTCATTACTAGATAAAATATTTACTATAGCTGCCATTTCAAGTTTAGCTGATGCATCTTGTGTAATATCAATTTTTGCACCTTTTGATGCAACAATTACAACATCCTCTAACATATTACTTGCTAATGCTTCTGCATTTGATTTATTTTTAAATTCATTAACCATTTCATTAGAAACACTCATTGTATTTTTAGTAATAGTTTCATTAACATTTTTTGTAAAATTATTAACTTTTGCACTCAGTTCTGCGCTAATTTCATTTCTAATAGTTGTTTTAGTTTCTTTTTCACTTTTTCCACCACCCATTTGTTATATATAATAATATATAAAAAAAAATTTTTTTTTAAAGATTTTTATATAAAATTATCTAAAACTCTATATATTATGGGAAATTCACTTTCATCTACAAATGCATCAGTCTTAAAATTAGATAAAGATGCACCTATTCTTAATAAATATATAAATGATTTTTTTACTAGACAATCAAATAAGTTGAGTGATTCTGGAAATAATGAATTAAAAAAAAAAGAAAATTTAAATCCAGAACAAGTTCACAAACTAAAACAGCTTTTTAAAAAACCAATGTTAGCAAGAGCTTGTTGTAGTTTAGATCCACATATTCCAATTGCGTTACCTTATGTATTTCCATATGTTGCTCCAAAAAAACCATCAGAAAAGAATAAAGAGTTAATTAAAACTAATTACGTAAAATTAAGTTTAGTTGATCCTAAAATTGTCAAAGGTGGTACAACTGCTGTTAATGTTTTAGAAAAAATATGTTCTTCAGGGTCAAATGGTGTTTTTAAAGATTCAAAAGGTAAATCATTTAATATGGTTCCTAATAGAGAAAATAAAGGTAGTAAACAGTTTACTGCAGACAAAACAGGAACATTTGAAACATTGTGTAATACATTTTTAGGAACAGTAGATTACACAAAACAAAAAACAAAATTAGACGGATTAAGTTTATGTGAACAAGTTATAAACACAAGAAAAATACAAAATCCATCTAATAGTTTATATCATTTCTATGGCAATTCAATTAATAATGCAACTGATAAGGTATATTATTTAGATAAAAACGGAGATAGAAAATACAAAGATTATAATATAGCAGGAAGCAAATATTTAAAAAATGATTACCCTGACTGTAATTGTACTAACTCGCATTTTGTAAAATTAGCACCTCAAGGAGATGATGGTACTAGATTATCAGCTGATCAAACTGCGACAGTTCAACAATTACAAGATGCGTATTGTAGAAATTCTCCGAATGGTTCATATGTTCGTTCAATATCAGATACCAATGTTCAACTTTGTGTTAATATTGCATCAAATATTAAAGCTTTAGCAACAGATGATGCAGAAATTAATCTTAATCAAAGTTGTAAAGCTTCAACTAAAGTTAAGAAAAGAACAACTGTTAAAAAAGTTGATATGGATGAAGAAGATAGTAAAAAAATAAAACATGAAGAAAAAGTTAAGAAAAAGGAAATTAAAAAAGAAAAGAAAGAAAAAATTGCTAAAGCTGTTGATAAAGTTAATCAACTAGATAGTGTTAAACCTAAAAAATCTATTGAAAATGTCCCTGTTAAAACAGACACTCCAACAGATAGTCCAACTAAAACAGACACTCCAACAGATAGTCCAACTAAAACAGACACTCCAACAGATAGTCCTACTAAAACGGATAGTCCAACTAAAACAGACACTCCAACAGATAGTCCTACTAAAACGGATACTCCAACAGATAGTCCAACTAAAACGGATACTCCAACAGATAGTCCAAAAAGTACATCAACCGAATCTGAAACTCTAATAGAATTACCTACTATAAAAAATAATAATTTAATTTTTGGAGGGATAGGTATTTTCATATTTATTTTAATTATTTTAATAATATTAATGAGAAAAAAATAAATAATTATATGAATTAAAAATGGAAAAACATATCTATTCACCTTGTGAATCTAGTTAAAAAATTGATAGAGTGTTATAACATTCTCTATACATTCGCGTTACGCGAATCACTTTATAATAATACTACGTAAATTTATAAAAATTGAAATCTAATATGTTTTAATTATTAATGAATCATCAACAAACACTCACTAATTTTGAAAATAATAACAACCCATCTCAAGTAGAAGTAGCTAATGCGTATTATGCTAGAGATCAAGATATGAATTTATCTTTTAAAGATCAATTTGAATGGGCTATGAAAAAATTAAATTACAATCCATCAACATATGATAATTTTAGAAAGAGTCAATTTCGTAGAAGAGTAGATAAATTAGTTGAAGATTTCTTAAATGATCCTACACAAAATGGTACAATTCAATTAGTTCAGATTAGAGAACAAGTTACAAATGATGTTGAATCCATTATCAATTTACGTCGTCAACGTTGGCATCACTTTAAAACTATATTTGAAAACAATAATCACCTTGGTTTTTATCAAACAATGGATACCTCAGAATTAGCTTACCTTGGTTATTAATATATTCATCTTAAATATATAGAATCAGAACCAGCCTTTAATTTATTAAAAAATTTGGAATAGTATAAAATATATTCATTAATTAACTTATTATTTAAATCAGTATAACTAACTATAAAGTCGTCTTCTTTCCAAAAACATCTATTATCTAAATTTTTTATCTTAGTCAAAATATTATTATTTTTATTATTATGAAAATGACTATAGCTATTAATTTCAAATTGAGGAATAATAATAATTTTATCTTTGATATTATCATTTTTATTATAAAGATTAATTAAAGATTGTTGACTACATGATATATTATCTTTTGTTTTAATAATTTCTTCCAAAAAATTTATTGATTCATTAGATACATTCCAAATAACATTTCTTGTACTAATACTTGTCATATCAGTTGTTAGATAACAAATTGCATCTTTAATAAAATATTTATCAATAATATTTTCTATTCTAATATCATTATTAGTTATTATTGATGTTTCATCTGTTACAAAAATATATTTATGTTTTTTTTTTTTCATAATTTCAAGCAATATATCTAATTTATACCACTCGTCAATATTCTTTTTTTGTCTAAAAAAAAAATCATATATATGTTTTTTACAATAGTCTTGTTTTTGAAGTAGTAATTTTTTATATATATTAAAATTATCTTTTTCACTAACCGAAATAAAAGCAATTTGAAATGAATTTAAATTAATTGTAGGAATAATTTTTTTAAATTCGTTACTTAAAATATCATGTATTTTAAGTCTAGACTGAATAACTAAATAAAAATTTTTATTTACTTTTTCATGAAATAATTTAATTATTTCATCATTATCTCTCCTTCTTATTGTACTATAAAAAATACCCTTGTGGTTATAGTTATGATTTATTTTATAATTTTCATTTAATAGTTTATTTTTTAATAAATATCCGATAAACAAAGTATATTCACTGCACATCTCATTTATAACTAGATCATAAACATCTAAATCATTTAACATTTTTGTAACTAATTTAGTTTTAAAAATAAATGGTGTTTGATTACTCATTAAATTAGTATTAATATTTAAACATTTATTAACACGATTAGTCCAAGAATCTACTTTATTTTTTAAATAAATATAAGCAGAATTATTACAATAAAAATGTTCTAAATTAAATGTTTTAGTAAAAATTATATCAGAGTCTAATGTAACATAAAAATCAGATTTAATAAAATTTGCGATATATAATTTTAAATACATTTGTAAATAGTAAGTTTTTTTTATATTAGATACATCTAACATAGTATTTTCATTAATTAATTTAAACTTTTTATCTACATTAATATTTCCAATATTCATATATTTTTCAATTATATTAAGTAAGGAAGATTTATAAATAATTATAAATTCATAATCAAAGTCTTCTTTAAAATAGTTAAATGATGGAATAAGTAATTCAAATACTAGTTTAGTATCAAATTGAGTCCCAATTGGTAAAACAAATGTTATCATTAACTATTAATAGATTTTTAAAGTATCTAATATTTTTTTTAATATTTTTTTTAATATTTTTTTTAATATTTTTTTTAATATTTTTTTTCATATATTTTTATTATTTTTTTATGAAAAATATTAAAGTTTCCTTTAAAATTGTATTCATAATTTGCACCTGCATAATGAATTAAAAGATCGTCTTCTTCCCAAACACATCTATTATTTATTCCTTCAATATTCTCAATAATATTTTTTGATTTACAGTAATGATTACAATAACTATTCATTTCAAATTGGGGTATAATTTTAATTTTATTCCTAAAATATAAATCTGTATTATACAAGTATATTATAGATGGTTGTTCGTAAATACCCTTGGGTATAAATGGTTTTTTAATCGTATACCTTATTTTATCCATTCCTATTTTTAAAATTTTCTCTAATAATTCAATAGATTCATCACAGACTTTCCAAATTATATTGCCACTATTTATACTATTTCGATCAGTAGTCAGATAACAAATAATATTATCTTGATAATATCTTTTAATAATACTCTCAATCGTCTTATCTTTATTAGTAATTGTTACATCTGCATCAGAAACAAAAATAAAATCATCTTTCTTTTTTTTCATTATTTCCAACAGTTTTTCTAATTTAAACCATCCATCTTTTTTTTCATCTAATAATTCTAAGTATAAAGTATAATTATTATATTTACAATAATTTTTCTTAATTTTAAAAGAATTATTGTATCTTTCAATGTAATCTTTTCCTCCGGCTACTGTTAGCATGGAAATCTTAAAAGCCTTATATGTACTATTAGGAACAATTTTTTGAATTTTATTTATTAACATATAATGATAGTTAAGTCGTGATTGTATTACAATCATAAAATTATCTTTTGAAATATTATCAATAAAATTTTCTACTTCATTATGAGATAATCTGTTCAAAACAGATTGATTAATAGATGATTTTATAATAGGTATTACACTATAATTATCTAACTTTTCATATTTGTTAAGATATGCAAAATATAAAGTATATTCACTACAATTATTTTTTAAAAAATGTGTTTTTACATCTATTTTTTTTAACATATCCTTTACTAAATCGGTTACAAATATAAATGGGGGTTGATTAGTTATTTCCTTAACATTCAAATGATTCACTTTGTGAATATATAAATTATTAGATTTTTTGGTTAACAAATCAACATTATCATAAATACTCGTAAAAGGTTTATCATTAATAAAAAAACTATTGTAATTAAATTTACTAGTAAAAATTACATCTGCATCTAGTGTAACATAATATTTTGAACTTACTAATGATGAAATAATAAGTTTTAGATACATCTGTAAATTGTATGTTTCTTTTTCTTTTTCAGAAATTAATGAATTTTCATCTATACATTTAAAATTAGTAATATTATTTATTTTTTTAAAATTATTAATATATTTTGTTAAAATATAATAATGCTCTTTTTTATGTATTATAATTAATTCATATATTAGATCAACTTTATAATAAAAAAAAGAAGGCAGTAATATATTAAAAGCTAGGTCATATTCTTTATCACTTTCTAGTGGTAATACAAATGTTATCATTATAATTTAATATATAATTTTTTCAGTTAATTTTTTTTTATATTTTTTTTTAACAATCCTATTTATGATTTGACATAATTTTTTTTTATCATCTTTAATTTTATCATATTTATCAGGATACTTGTTTTTAAATTTTTTTATTAGTTTTAACATTTTTCTTTTTTTCCTATCAGCATTATAAACCCTGTCTTTTTCTTCAATTTCAATTAATCCTAAATCATCACCATCCGTTTCATTAATAATGTTTATTTGATTATCTATATCATTCTCTTCTCCATTAATAGGATTTTTTACATTATATTTTATCATTTGATCATATTTCTCACCAATCTTATAATTTTTAGTTTTATCTGAAAAATAACTGAGCATCATATCATCAAGCATCATTTTTACTAAATCAGGACTATAGAATGTTGATTCTAAATAATTTTTTAATAAACTATTATTAATAGTAGTTATTTCTAATGTAAAAGAAAATGCAATTCCATTAAGATTAATATTTTCTCCATTATAGTCTTCTAAACTTATATTAAGTATATTTAAATTAATTGGTTGATTAAAAATAACATCTTTTGTTACGTATTTATGTGAACCATCGAAAATCATTTCATATTTTTTATTAGTCATAATAATTTTAGATAAATATTTTTTGTTATTATGAATAACATTTCCATAATCATTAATTGCAAGAAAACAATAATTATGATCTACAACATTAACAATTTTTTCAGCAGAATAAATATAGTTATCATTATAAATATTTTTACTAAATCCAAGTATATTTCCTAAATTATCATAATTTGTATCTTCATTTGTAAAATTAATTATAAAAATTTTTTTATCCATATGATAAAATTTAAACAAATAATTATGTCTAATTAGATTAAATTCAAAATTATCATCAATTTCTTTTAATTTTTTTTCAATATTAACTTCTAAATCGGATGCAATATAATTACCACTATCTATTTTAATTAAATGTTCACTATCATCAACAATTATAGTAAAATAGTTATTTTTTTTTTCATCACTTATTACGAATGAAGTATTTGGTAACTCTACAGATGATAATTTTATTTTTGCAACATTTTTATATTCTCTTGGTAATTGATAGGTAAATTTAGTACTGTGAATTGATTGTTTTTTATTCTCTATACTTAATGATGAATCAATATTTATAATATTATTTTGCATATATATAATATTATAAAAACTTAATTTTTAAATAAAACCTATCATATTTTAATGAGTTTAGATAATATATATATAATTAAATATCATCAGACAAATTTAGCTATTAGAAATATATTCATACAAGAAACCTTTTTTTTTACAAGTTTTAATAATTTTATTAGTCAGGATTTTTTAATTAATAAAAAAATATATATTAGCACAAAGTTATATTTTTCATCAAAAATTATATCTACTGAAAATAAATTATGTAATTTTTTAAAAAAAACAGACACTTTTGTAAGAGATAGCTATGATAGCTTGTACATTAATAATATTGATAAATTATCACCTTTTGATATAGTTAAAAATGAAAGTATACAATTAGAAAAAATGTCAGAAATTGAATTAGGAAAAATATTAGATAATGATGAGTTTTTGAGAATAAAAAAAAACTTTTTAAGTAATGATAATAACTACTACTTTGATGAATATCTTAAATTAAAAAATGAATATCATCAAACGTTAAAAATAATTAATAAAAAAATAATACATAAAAAACAACTAACTATGCAACATTATGTATTATTAAACAAATCAATTAATAATAACTATAATAGTAAAATAAATAATTTTAAGCTTAATTTTATTATTAAGTTAAAAAATTTGTATGATAAAAATAGAGATAAATTCATTTTTAAAATAATACAAGCTAAAAAAATAAAACCAGCTAAAAAAATAAAACCAGCTAAAAAAATAATACAAGCTAAAAAAATAATACAAGCTAAAAAAATAATA
>MDSY01012116.1_pt1 | contig 12363 bp, 12 predicted proteins | sample 811131 | NCBI WGS metagenome assembly MDSY01 (sample SAMN05326643, study PRJNA326480) | marine metagenome | isolation source: seawater | place: Atlantic Ocean: South West | collected 2010
AATTCCTCCAGTCATCAATCCCATCCCAATCGTCCATTGATCCATAAGCCACGACCTTACATCCATTTTCAAGTGCTAAAAATGCATTTTCAATGATCGGCAGTTTTCCTGCATCAGGACCACCTATGCGCTCAGGAAAGCCTTCCCCTACCTGCACAAGGCCCTTAATGTTCTTAATAAATATATTTTCCATGCTTCGAAGATTCGCTCCTGTAAAGATAATTTTTATTCACTCCGTATCGTAGTACTTTTCCCCTCTGATTTTTGTATCTTATCAAATAAAGTAAATTTTATATGCACCTTATTGGGAAACAGGCTGAGGATCGAGCAGCGGAATATCTCGAAGGCAAAGGATATAAAACTCTTTTTAGAAATTATCGCTTTGGTAGATTTGAGGTTGACATAGTTTGTGAATATGAAGGTCAAATTATTGTTGTAGAGGTCAAGTCACTAAGTTCTCTTGACTTCAAGAACCCATATGAATCTGTTTCAAAGCTTAAACAGAGAAGAATCGTGAAGGTCGCCGATCATATTTTGTCAGAATATTTTCCAAGCCATGAATGTCGATTCGATATTGTCTCTATTTTTCTTTCAGAGAGCGGGTTCAAAATAGAGCATATTCCTGATGCTTTCTTGCCTGAAATAAATAGCGGTTATTGAAAAATAAGTAACTTCAACCTATGAAAAAATTCCTATTTTTCTTTCTTTTTTTAACCTTTCAGCTTTCCGCTCAGGAATATGGCAGTGAGGAAAAGGAAACTTTTCCGGAGAAAGGAGCAGGGTGCGCACCTCCTACGACTTCTACTTATATGGAAATCAATAATGTTCGGGCTTTAATGCATACGGCAGGAAATCTTTGGCAGATTCCTGGACAGAATAACTCTCAGTATGAGGTGCCAAAAAATTCCGGAATCATGTCCCTTTTTACTGCTGCACTTTGGCTAGGAGGAACAGATGTAAATGAGCAACTAAAGCTCGCTGCGCTGAGGTACCGAAATGGACAGGACTATTGGACTGGCCCACTTACTGAAGTTTTCGCAGAAACGAATTATGAAACGTGTGATGCTTATGACAAGCATTTTATTACCACACAGGATATGGTCCGCGAATTTACTTCTTGGTTTGAGGCAGGTATTACTGACCAGCAGAATGGGACAAATACCCAAGCTAGCCTTCATCCTAATTATGAGGTTCCTGATATCATCCGAAATTGGCCAGCCCATGGTGATTTGTCCGCCGGACAGGATTATTACTTGGCCCCATTTTATGATTATAACGAAGATGGACATTACAACTGGGAGGACGGTGATTACCCTTGGCATGATATAAATCGTACAAAAGAGTGTACAGTGGATCGAACCGTATCGTTGTACGGAGACCTTAATTTTTGGTGGGTGATGAATGATAAAGGAAACATTCATACAGAGACAGGAGCAGATCCTATTGGGATGGAGATTCGGTCGCAAGCTTTTTCTTTTGCATCTAATGACGAGGTCAATAATATGACCTTTTACAACTATGAGCTTATAAATAGAGGTACTCAAACACTCTATGATACTTATTTTGGTTTTTTCACAGATGGGGCACTTGGAGACCCTTATGATGACTATGTGGGTTGTGATGTGAATCGTGGTTTGGCTTACTATTACAATGGCGATAATTTAGACCTTGATAATTCTGGATACAAGGGTTATGGGTCCTCTCCTCCGGCGGTTGGAGTTGATTTTTTTGAAGGCCCCTATCAAGACAATGATGGGATTGACAATGCCTTCGGGATCAATGAAAGCGAAGCCTTAAATGGTATTGGATTTGGGGATGGAGTTGTGGATAATGAGCGATTTGGAATGCGGCGATTTTTATATTATTCGAATACGACAAATGGGGCAAACCCGAACCAAACAGATCCCACAAATGCCTCTGATTATTATAATTACTTAAAAGGTTTTTGGAAAGATGGTTCTAAGTTTGTTTATGGCGGTAGTGGTCACATTTCAGATGCAGAGGCAGACCCCAATACACCTTGTGATTTTATGTTTCCCGGGGATACAGACCCATTAGGTTGGGGAACGAATGGAAACCCTCAAGAACCATGGACAGAACAGAGCAGCAACAACACTCCAAATGATCGAAGATTTGTTCAATCCGCAGGTCCTTTTATCCTAAAGCCAGGCTCAGTGAATAATATAACTGTTGGTGTGGTTTGGGCGCGCGCAACAAGTGGGGATCCATTTGCATCGGTAGAGGTCTTGCGAAAAGCAGATGATAAGGCACAAGCATTATTTGAAAATTGCTTTAAAATACTTGAAGGGCCTCATTCACCGGATCTCGATATTCAGGAGCTAGAAAATGAGCTTATTCTAACCCTAGACAATAGCTCTTCTTCTAATAATTATCAAGAGGCCTATGCAGAGTTTGACCCTTTCATTGTGGCAAATGATTCTTTGGCCGACAGATCGTACAGGTTCCAAGGGTACCAGATTTTTCAGCTTGTTGATGATGAGGTATCTCTTTCTGAACTTGATGATCCAACCAAGGCACGACTCGTTGCACAGTGTGATAAAATGGATAATGTTGGCCGACTTGTTAATTTTGAGTTTGATGAGGCGCTATCAGCATCTATGCCTGTCGAAATGGTTGATGGGTCTGATCAGGGGATTCGCCATTCATTTAAAATAACGGAGGATAAGTTTGCCCAGGGTAATCCTACCTTGGTCAATCATAAGACCTACTTTTTCATGGCAATATCTTATGCCTATAATAACTTTAAGCAATATGATCCTGAGGATCCAACTTTACTTGATGGTCAAAAGAAGCCTTACATCCCATGCAGAAAGGCAGCTGTTGGAGCCGTTAAAGTTGTTTCCGCAATTCCACATAGCCCCATCCCTGAAGCAGGAGGAACGGCGCAGCTTATTGAGTATGGGTCTTCCCCTCGTATTACTCGCTTAGATGGTCATGGAAATGGGAATCGAGAGTTGGAATTGACACAAGCAAGCATAGATGAGATTTTAGTAACTGGCTTTATGGCAGCGCCTACCTACGAATATGGAAAAGGACCAATCAATATAAAGGTTGTTGACCCCTTGAATTTGGCGAGTGGTTATTTTGAATGTAGGTTCAGAGACTATACTTCTATGTCTAATTCAGGATTCTCGGCAGACTCAGCCAGCTGGGTAATTTATCGTTATGCAAACCAAGCAGACCTATCACCCATTGACTCGGTTTCTTCACAACGAACAATCGCATTTGATAATGAGCAGATTGTTCCTGAGTGGGGTATTTCAGTTCAGATTAAACAAGAAAGCTATTATTTCCCCTCAAATAACGAGAATGCAGGAGGTGTTAAAGACAACACCACGACAATGATTTCTTCTTCACTGACTTTTGCTGACTCATCAAAGCAGTGGTTGACCGGTGTAAATGACAATGATGCTTATTTTCCGACAAATTGGATTTTGGTTGGTGAGTTTGATCCGGATGATGATACTACATCTTCTGATTATGAGTGTAACGATAGCGGGCCTAATTACTTAAATGTCTGTAATTACGATGACCGATCAGGGAATGACCAGAGTTCGTTTTGGGAAGGTATAATTGAGGGTACTGTTGCGCCTCATCGCTTTATTGGTTACAAGGCTGATTATTCTCCTTTGCCCTATTTGATGGGAACAAATATTAATTCAACAAAAATTGCAGCATCTCCGAGTTATGCGCCAAGTGTGGATATCGTTTTTACCAGTAATCAAGATTTTTGGACACGTTGTCCAGTCATAGAAATGGGAAGAGACGACGGATTGAATATTGGAGGCGCCAAGGCTGGTGAGTTGCGTTTAAGCCCAAGTGTCGGAAAAGACGGGTTTCAGGACAACTCAGGAACAGGAATGGGTTGGTTCCCGGGGTATGCGATTGATTTAGAAACTGGTGCAAGGCTTTATATGGCTTTTGGAGAGAACTCCTTTTTGGGTGGAGAAAATGGCGCCGACATGATCTGGAATCCTACGTCTAATTTAGTGAGTAACGTTGGGACGCCATTAATGGGTGGCGTACATCCGATTTATGTTTACAGCAAAGATCAGAAAACACTTGCAGGTGGACTCAGCGGAACATTATCAAGTGATCTTTCAGAGTATATTCCGAGTGTAGCTTTGAATGATGCAAATCATGAGTTGCGCCAGCGTTATGAGCTTGCACAATCTAGTCCTTCTACAACTAAAATCAGAGATGTATATGCACCATTGACATGGGTTTGCTACCCAATGCTCAGAGAAGGTCAAGATCTATTGTCTACCGATGCGACTATTAAGCTAAGAATCAATAAAGAATACAAGGACTATACAACAACTGGTGCCAATCAAGGGAAACCAATGTTCTCATGGAGCATGGATGACATTGCGACGATTACGGCATCACAAGACCAATTAAAGGAGGCCTTGGATATCATTAACGTCGTACCAAATCCTTACTATGCTTTCTCTGAGTATGAAAGAAGCCGATTGGATACCAGAATTAAATTCACAAATCTCCCTGAGCAATGCACGATTAAAATTTATACCGTAAACGGTAAGCTCGTTAGGACATTTAAGAAAGACAGTCCAATTACTTCTTTGGATTGGAATCTCACCAATCAAGTGAATATACCAGTGGCTTCAGGGATTTATTTGGTTCATGTGACGGTTCCAGAAATTGGAGAAAGGGTATTAAAAGCTTTTATCTCGATGAGAACACCTGACCTTCAGGGCATTTAACATTTTCTTGTTCTTAAGTTCAACGGAAGTATTCGAGATTCTTTTAATATGTTTTAACTTTGAATAAAACAGGTATAATGAAATCTATCATCTATTTAATTTTTTTCAGCATTTCAGGTGCTATTTTTGCTCAAGACTTTACGCTACCAAAGCTTCAATATTCGTATGATGCTTATGAGCAGGGGATCGATGCCAAAACAATGGAAATACACCATAGCAGGCACCACAGAGGATATGTGAGGAAGCTGAACAACGCCGTTTCTGAATCTAAGCTAGAAGGAAAATCTTTAGAGGATTTGTTAATGTATGCGAGCTATAGAACTTTAGGAGTTCGAAATAATTCGGGTGGACATTACAACCATACTTTATTTTGGGAAATATTAACCCCAACGACGAAAGACTCTTCTCCAGGAGAAACGAGTAGGGGTTTAGAAGGTGCCATTAATAAACATTTTGGCTCTATGGAAGCTTTGCGGAAAGAATTATCTGCAGCAGCAGCAAAAAGATTTGGTTCCGGATGGGCTTGGTTGGTCGTTACACCAAATAAGGAGTTGGTTGTCAGTAGCTCTCCAAATCAAGACAATCCTATTATGGATGTTTCTGACGTAAGAGGCATTCCAATTTTAGGTATAGATGTTTGGGAACATGCGTATTATCTTCGGTATCAAAATAAAAGAGGCGATTATCTAAGTGCTATATGGTCATTACTTGACTGGGGTGTGGTATCCGAAAAGTATGCTGATGCCCTGAACGCGCCGCTTTTAGCAAAAATTGAAAAGGAAAACTGGCCTGAGATGAATGCTTTCCATAAGGTATTGGCGCAGACTTTTCATGCAGCAGAAAAAGAAGATTTTAAACCATTGCGCAACCTAAGTGGAGCGCTATATGCTAAGGCGATTTTATTGCAGGATTCAGATGTGCCCAAACCACTTATGAAGCCAGAAGTTTCACAGGCTTTATTGAGACTAGAGAAAAAATGTGCAGCATTGAATAAGCTTGTGGGTAAAAACGCAAGAGAAAAGTCATTAATGAAAATGATTGTTGGTGTTCATGATATTTTTCATGAGGTACAAGGTCTTTGTCATGATTGATTAAAAATAATAGAGCAATGCAATTTCAATTAACAAAAGAATTTATCGAACAACTCAAAAAGAGAGTTGCGTCAGATGACAGCGCATGGATTCTGAAAAACGTACTTGAATTGCACCACGCTGATATTGCGGATGTCTTGGATGAGCTTTCACATAAAGAAGCAAAGCATGTGTATCATCTAAGCAGTGAAGAGCTTCAGGCTGATATCCTGATGGATCTGCAGGAGGAAAATAGAGATCGGCTTATAGAGTCCTTAAGCGTTAAGGAGCTGGCTGACCAAATGGAGCATCTTGACTCTGATGATGCTGCTGATATTTTAGGAGAGCTTCCTGACGAAAAAATACAGGAAGTTATTTCTCAAATGCAAGATGACGCTGCGGCAGAAGACATCATCGACTTATTGAATTATGATGATGATATTGCCGGAGGACTTATGCAAAAAGAATTTCTGAAGGTTGAGCTCGACTGGCCGGTAAACAGGGCCTTAAGGCAACTACGGCGTCAAGCTGAAGACGTTGAGAGAGTCTATAATATATTTGTGACCGATCAAGACGAGCACCTTTTAGGTGTCCTCTCTCTCAAAAGATTACTTATTGCTAATTCTACTACAAAAATTGCGGAGCTATACAATTCAAAAAACATCATCTCTGTCAAAACATCTGAGACTCCGGAACAGGTTGCAGCAATGATGGAGAAATACGACCTCGTAACAGTTCCTGTAGTAGACTACCAAAATAAACTTGTGGGAAGAATCACCTTGGACGACGTCATGGATTTCTTGAAAGAGGAAGCTGACAAAGATTTTCAGCTTGCTACAGGTATTTCAGAACCTATGCAGTCGGACGCAAGTATTTGGGAAATTGCCAAAGCGAGACTTCCATGGTTGATCATTGGTTTAGCAGGTGGTATACTCGGCGCAAAAGTAATTTCAGGTTTTGAGCTCACTATTGCCTCAATTCCTGAGCTCGCCTTTTTTATTCCCTTAATTACTGCGATGGGAGGTAATGTTGGTGTTCAGTCGTCCGCGATTGTTGTACAATCATTGGCTAGGGGAGAGCAACAGATAGGAGGGATTTTGAGTAAAATATGGAAAGAAACTTTAGTGGGAGTCGTCAATGGAATTTTATTGTCTTTATTGATTTTTGGAATTGCAACAGTATTTGGCGGAATTGAACTTGGACTTGTAGTGAGCATTTCTTTATTTACTGTAATCATTGTTGCTGCTATTTTTGGAACATTCATTCCGCTCATCTTAAACAAGTACAAAATTGATCCTGCGCTTGCAACAGGGCCATTTATAACCACAATGAATGATGTTGTGGGATTATTTATTTATTTCTCTATCGGCCTTTTGATATTTAGTTTAATGGCTTAATTCCTTGTCAATACTTACTTGTATTTTTTCTATCTTTGCCATCTTGTTTATCAGGAGAGGTGGCAGAGTGGCTGAACGCGCACGCTTGGAAAGCGTGTTTACGGAAACGTAACGGGGGTTCGAATCCCCCTCTCTCCGCATTTAAAAAAAGCCCTCGAGGGCTTTTTTTATTTCTTGACATTAACTTTTTTTCATTCAATTTCATTAAAAACCCTCTTGAAAGGACATTTTTTTTTTGATTTATTGTGAACATTTTGTGAAATCGTTGCGTAAAAGTAAAAAAACGTTATTTTTGGCGTAATTAAACAAGAAAAATTTAATTTTTTACTTATGAAAAATATGATCAAATCGTTAGCCTTTGTTTTTACTTTAGTCTTAGGCTTTTCTCTACAAGTTCAAGCGCAAGATGACGCTACGATGAATGCTACCGAAGATGCAAGTGCCAACGCCGGCGTTGTAGAAGCCGCAACAGAAGCCGCTCCTGCTCCCGTGGCAGAAGAGGAAGAGGTAGAACTTAGTTTCGTTCAAACGCTTAAGAAAAAGTATATTGAAGGAGATGTTTTATGGATGACGCCTGTATTAATTTGTTTGATTATAGGAATGGCATTGTCTATTGAAAGAGTCGTTTACCTGAACTTGGCAACGATCAATACGGATAAATTTAAAGATGATATTGAAGCTGCATTGAAGTCTGGTGGTGTTGATGCTGCTAAAGACTTGGCAAGAAACACTAGAGGCCCAATCGCTTCCATTTATTTTCAAGGACTTGACCGTGCAGACGAGGGAATAGACATCGTCGAAAAGTCTGTAATTTCTTATGGAGGGGTTCAAAATGGTCTTTTGGAAAAAGGAATGACATGGTTGCAATTGTTCATCGCATTGGCTCCTATGCTTGGATTCCTTGGTACGGTAATCGGTATGATCCAGGCCTTTGATAAAATTGTAAAGGATGGTCAAGTATCACCGACAACAGTTGCAGATGGTATTAAAGTATCACTTCTAACAACTGTATTTGGTTTGATTGCTGCGATTTTCTTGCAGATATTTTACAACTACATTACCTCAAAAATTGACAGTATCGTAAACGAAATGGAGGAAGCTTCTATTTCTTTAATCGATATGATGTTAAAGAACAAGGTTTCTAAGTAATTCATATAAATCCTATTCTATGAAAGAAGATAAAATGAACTTGATACTTACTGTAACTAGATATGCTTTAGTGCTAATCGGAGTTGGTTTAAGTATCATGCTTTTCGGAGGTCCTACAGTAGCGGACGGAAAGGCGGCAATGACAGAATTTAGAGAAAGCGGTAAAATGCTAGCGATTTATTACACGCTATTCATCATTGGAACAGCAGTAGTTTCAGTGTTGGGTTTCTTTTTGTATCAGATTGCGAGGCAGCCTAAAAAGACGCTGATGTCAATCGTCGGGATTGTCGTTGCTTTTATACTGTATTTTATAATGTATTTTTCTGGCTCTTCGGATACAATGAAAACTTTGGCGCTTCGACACGAAGCTAGTGACTCTGTGATTGCAGCAACATCTGCTGGTGTTTACACCATAGGTATTTGTATTTCAGTAGGTCTGCTGGTGGTTGTATTTGGTCCATTCATGGGTAAGCTCAGATCATCTAGAAAATAAAGCTATGGCAAACAGAGATATACCTGAAATTAATGCGGGGTCTATGGCAGACATAGCCTTCTTATTGTTGCTGTTTTTTCTTGTAACAACAACGATGGACAAAGATCAGGCATATGTGCGTAGTATTCCCAAAAAAATTGAAATTCCACCAGAAAATTTACCTGATGTCCAGAAAAGAAATATTCTTGCAATTAAGGCCAATAGTCAGAATCAATTGATGGTGCGTAATGTTGTATTTTCTGACCCGGATATGATTTCTGATTTTATTCTACGTTTTTACCAAACGAGTGAAATTAAAAACAAACCAGAAGAGAATTTCCCGCTCTATTCAACGGCAACAGCGGGTCTTTGTGATTTGCGTATGTCCGAACTTGATGCGAAAATAGATGAGGCTGATAAGATAGGCGCTAATGACCTTGTCAAATTTTTCTCCTCTGCATTGGAAGAATGGAATAAGAAGAAAAAAGCGATTCGACTTTATGGAAAGTCGGAACTTAGAGAAATTGACAAACAGGCACACATCCGTATTGAAGTTCAAGAAGCCACGGCTTACTCCATTTTCACTCAGATTCATAATGAAATTGAAGAGGCTGTAGTGGAGTTAAGAAACACAAAATGTAAGGAGCTTTTTGGTGAGCCATACACCCTAGTTAAGCAAAGGTACAATCAAGATTCAGATGCTAGAGATAAAGAAATTCTTGATTTGATTGAGATTTTGTACCCAGCAAGAATCGTAGAAGTTACGCCTAAAAATTAAACGGTATGTCGAAATTTAGAAAAGTAGAAGAAAGATCAGCGCCTGCAATGAACACCGCATCATTGCCAGATATTGTCTTCATGCTCTTGTTTTTCTTTATGGTAGCTACAACGAGCAAGGAAACAGATCCGACGGTGAAGTATACTTCTCCAGAGGGATCGCGTACAGAAGATTTGACTCCATATAAGCAACGTTCTGAAATTGATTTTCTTTATTTAGGTGCTCCAAGAAACCCAAATAGGGCGACTGCATTTAAATTTGGTTACGCTTTGTCATTGGACAATGTTGTTCAAGCAACACCTGATGGTTTGTATTCGACAAATGCTGTATCTCGTTGGAAGAAGGATAAATTCGATCAAAAGCCAGCTAGGATGATCGCGCCAATTGAGGCTGTAATTACTTGTGTCAAGGCAGACCAAAGTGCACCGAGTGGACTTGTTTTTGATATTAGAAAGCAGCTCCAAGATATCGATGCGTTGACGATTGCCTATTCTGTTAAAGATAAAGGCGTAAATAAAGCATCTCAATAGCGCTTTAGTTCCAAATGGTACTAGAAGAATCTGCGGCTATAACTGAAGATCTCATCACTTTTCTTGAAGGAACCGAGCTCGGAACAAATGGAGCCAAGTATACCCATCTAGATATTCGAGACCGTATTATTGAAGTAGATCATCCGATATCTTTCACTTTAAAACGGAAACAGGGAGTCATTGCCAATGTTACCTTCTGTGTTAGAGATTTCGCACTATATGTGAGATACTTCGCCTTTCATCCGCGTTTTCAGAGAGCCTCGAAAAGGGAGAGGAAAAGGAGTACTCATTCAGTCTTAGCGCAAAATATAGAACACGTTTTTAAGAAATTGGAAGCCCAGAGGGAATTGCCTTTCTATGCATATATTGAGGCAGAGAATTCTCGCAGCCAACAAATGAGCAAACGATTTGGCTTTAAACCCTACACGGAAATCCTTTCTCGTACTTTTAGTCGTTTGTACCCAATAAAGGTGAAGGGAATGTCCTTCAGTTGTGATTGGTCTGAGCTAGCTAATCGAGTAAAAGAAGATTACGGATATTATGATAGCTATTATGACGCTCATTTTCAAAAGCCGCCATTTGTCGTTCTTAGGGATGCGCACGGAGCTGTAAAGGCTTATGCCAAATTTACTTTGGTTAAGTGGAAGCTTCATAGACTTCCTGGAGCCTTTGGAGGCCTGTTGGTAAAGGCTTTGCCTTATATCCCTTTTTTAAGAAGGATAATTAAGCCCAAGGCTCATTTTTTTTTATGTCCCGATATAATCTCTCATGGTTTGGATGCGCAGCAACTTGAGGAACTTTTTTCCGCTGCTCTCTCCCTCTATAAAGTCAATTCAATCATTTGGTTTGTAGACCCGAATGATTCAACTTATGACACGGTAAAAGATAATATGAGCTGGGGTGTTTTAGATCGAATTATAGGTACAAAGAAGGTGAATGTTATGGTACGTAATGCCCAAACAAGCTACTCATCGAAGAGACCTTTTTTTGTCAGTTCCTTTGATTTAGTCTAGTATCTGTGGATCTTTTATCGCTTTGTATCTACCCAGAAATTCTTGTATATATTCTGTAACGCGCTTTTCTCGCTCCAAAGTTTCAACAACCACTTTTTTACATTTTGGTAGGCTTTCAGAAAGTCTATTTACGAAACCTTTATTCCCTTGTTTAAGAATGGTATTCAAGTCCAAAAGCATAAAGAGCTTTAGTTCGCCGATGTTAAATCCGTTTTGAAAGTACATTTCACAGATTCTCCTTGGGGTTCCTACGATGAGCTCTGTTCCAAAAAAAAGATCATTTCTTTGTCTAACCCTCTGTCCTTTTTCTACAATAAGGTCTAAGGTTAAATCTAAGGTCTTAAATGACTTTTCTAAAAATTCACATAAAGACCGGGCCATTTGGTCATCGCTGCAGATCACAATCCCTCTCGGAGAGCCTTCTTTGGGCTCGGGGATGCAATCTGTTATAATATGCTCAAATAGAGAGAAATTTGCCTCGACATTAGCTTGAATCACTAGGGCATTTCCAGCGCGTAATAGTTTCCGCGTAGCAGCATTAAAATCTTCCATCGCTATTTGAGTTTTTTGTTTTCTATATGCCTTGAGTGGTCTCTTTTGGTTTTCTTTTCCATGTTTTTTTTAAACGCCTGCTCCAGGTCAATTCCTGTTTGGTTGGCAATACAAATTAATACAAAGAGTACGTCTGTGAGTTCATTTGCAAGACTGCCTTCTTCATCACTTTTTTTATTGCTTTGTTCTCCGTAGCTGCGGGCCATGATCCGTGCTACTTCGCCAACTTCTTCCATCAAAATTGCTGTATTGGTTAGCTCATCGAAATATCTGACGCCATATTCTTTAATCCATTGGTCTACTTTTTCTTGTGCTTCTTTGAGAGTCATTGTCTTACAGTAATTTTATTACGAAGTTAGAAAAATGAATGTAAAACAATCAAGATGTGGGATTCCGTTTTTTTTTATGACATTTGTTGAAATTGTAATAGATTCATGAAAAAACTGCAGAATTATATCAATGGTAAATTCCAGCCACCCGCATCGGGTGAATATATTGAGAATATAGATCCCTCTCGCGGTGTTCCCTTTTCGTTAATTCCAGATTCTGGAGCGGACGATGTATCCGAGGCCGTCGAATCAGCTAAGATAGCTTTTCCAGTATGGTCTGGAATGTCATTGAATCAAAGAAGTGAAATTCTTATGAAGCTTTCAAAAG
>MDSY01021709.1_pt1 | contig 12361 bp, 19 predicted proteins | sample 811131 | NCBI WGS metagenome assembly MDSY01 (sample SAMN05326643, study PRJNA326480) | marine metagenome | isolation source: seawater | place: Atlantic Ocean: South West | collected 2010
CAACTTGCTGGCACCATACGCACTGATAGGTTTTGGGATATCATCTTCCTTGCACATCTTCATACCTGGATCTCCATAAGTGGCCGCACTTGAACTATACACAAATGTTTTAACATCACAAGCAATCAACTTATCCAAAAGAGATATCGTGGCTATTAAATTATTTCTGTAGTAAAGTGATGGATTGGCAACACTTTCTGGTACACTTGTACTACCCGCAAAATGTATACAACTTGAAATATTATATCTTTTGATAATTTCATCTAATCTATCTATCTCCTGCGGCAAGTTTAAATTAAAGTTTGGACCAAATGAAACAAGTCCTTCTCGAAAATGCCTATCTACTGTGACAGGCACATATCCATTTTTGGCAAGTAACTTACAAGTGTGCGACCCAACGTAGCCTGCACCTCCCGTAACCAATACTGCTTTGTTTACTGGATTAATATTTGTTTTCTGAAACGGGTGTTCTGTAGTGGGATCCATCTCTTCTCCATTGTTCGCCCTTGCCTGTCATGATGTCCAACATCCTATCAACCGTACCGTTGGTCCAATCGGATATTTGACCCATACTAGGGGATGGTTTGCTTAATAAAAGTTCTAGTTTGTCCATGGCATCTTCATGTGACCATGGCACATACATTCTCGTGTGATCATTGTTGAATACTTCCGGAAATGATCTGTAAGCCGGAAACAAGACGTTGCAACCCAAAGCATCGGCCTCACTTACGGTATTTGAAGTCCAGTCCTGTAAGGCACAATTGAATAATACTCTCGAATCTGCAAGTATGTTGTAGTAGTCATTTTTTTGTAGATTTTCATTTATTGTAATAATTCCTTGTTTTGCTAGATGACGTGCTTCGTCAACATAAAAAGAATTATTAGATCTTAAAGGCCCACCTGAACAAATTGCAAATTCTACAGCAGGATGTTCTTCTCTAAATTTTGTTGCAAGGTCCATAAAAAATTGCGGCTGTTTCTCTTGATCCCACCTTGCACCGAAGACCACTCTTTGTTTTCTTTCAACAAATGGTTTTTGCTGTACACGTGATTGTACTTCTTCCTTGCCAAAACTCAAACCTGATATGTTGTATATGGGTGCTTTCCAATTTGCAATACGCATGTTTGCCACCATTTCTTCGTTACTTGCTAATATATTGACGTTCGGAATCTCGTTGCACATCTCTTCATACAGGCTCATCCATTTACTCATGCCCCACACATGTACAAAATCATCTGGATCAATAGACTGTGCCAAACATCTCAAATATACTTTTGGCCTATAGTTGTCGGGAGATTGTTGTAATATGTAAGGTAGTGCTTCTATTCCAGGTTGGAACATATCTTCAAAAAATATTATATCATTAGAAGTTATTTCACCAGCTTTCATCATCTGAACTAAGTTCATCATTTGGCTCATGGCGAAATAACTTCTACCATGTGCATCCAGAACCTGTCCTGTCACAATAGCTTTGGAGTCATCTATTGTAGTGCCAGGCACAATGACATATTCTATGTTACGTTTTTTGTATGCACGTTCTGTCCAGTCTGTTAGTTGCAAAGTGTATCTGCCTTCGTAAGGCTCTAGTCCCATATAAAATATTTTCATAAGCAATTATACACTTTCTATTCCCATTTGTCACTAAAATCATTATACAAAGTATATTTTGCCGTCAATTCATCACCTGCTTTGATTGGTTTAATGGTCATTAAATAGCAAACTGGTAATTGATGCCAATATCCTTTTAAATTTTTACAATTTGGATTGTCTGAATGATTATAGAATGCGCCAAGTGCAGTCCTTATAGAACCATGTGGAAAATTTTTATTTTTAACATGTACTATGCCAAGAACAGTGTCGGCGTCAAAGTCTTTGGTTGCAAAAACACCTAGACCTTGCACATCTGAATTTTTTATTGTGATTCCGTCAGGTAATGGCTTATACATTTTCTTTAAGATATTTTATCATTGTATCAACGTCACTTACTTCAAAAGGATCATCATCGTCACTGGCATTGTTTTTTCCGGACTCTTCAAATATTTTACCAACACCGCCGTTGTCCACAAACATTGAATATCTCCATGAACGCATACCAAATCCCTGTTTTGGCTTATTGACCAACATGCCCATTCCTTGTGTAAAGACTCCTTCGCCGTCTGGTAACATTTTAACCTTTTCAATTCCAAGATCTTTTGCCCATGCATTCATGACAAATGCATCGTTTACACTTAGGCAATATATTTCATCAATACCTAAATCTTTTATTTGATCGTATTTCTCTTCGTAGCCCGGAAGTTGTTGTCCGGAACACGTTGGGGTAAATGCCCCAGGTAAAGCAAATATTACGACTTTTTTATCTTTGAATATTTCATCAGTAGTTAGGTCGACCCAGCTACCTCCGATAAACGTACATCCGCCTTTTGCGTCTGTATCGCCTTCCCGCATTTTAAAATTAGTGTATGGTACTTTCATTAACTTGACTCCTTAGTTAGTATTATTTCACCGTTGTTTGTATGTTTTATTTTATGTTTATTTTTCAGTGCCAATTGTAAAAAAGTTTTATATTTTTCTTCCTTGACTAGTAAAACTATGGCGTCATCATCATTACTGTCCCAGTCTGTATGACTCCATATAAAATCCTTCCCGTATTTAAGTCCAAGATTGCCTGCCGTGGTGCAAATATTTGCAACTGCATCTACAGTGGTGTAACTTGCGTTTAGTCCTCCGCCCTCAATAGGAACATAGCCCATACGTGATGTTACACGTTTCTCAGCTATTACTATCTCTTTCCAATTTTTACTTGTCATACACTGCATGGCTTCCATTCTCGCCATCCTCGGATACATCTATTTCTATTTTTCTACCAGGATATTTTTTTGTAATCTCAACATATAGGTCATCGGATATCATCTCACACGATTTGAAGTCCAACTGCAACGTGCCTTCGCTATACATATCCTCGATCCATCTTTTGAATTGTATAAATTCTATATCTCGATCATCGTGGAATACTTCAATACCAACCTTAAAATGAAATATGTGTCTATGGGGATAGCCGAGAAAACTTACATCGTATCTATCACCAGTGGCAAGTTTTGGATCATCCAACGCCGCAGGATATTTGTGGATGCCTTCTTTACGTAATGTCACCCATATCATTTTTTGTCCTTTTGATGCCTTATCTCTCAGTGCTTGATCTCTCTGCATGTAAGTTGGATCTGCTCTATCTGTCATATCGATAATCCTCTAGGTTTTTTATATAAAATTTTAATCTTTCCGTTTTCAATAAGATATCCATCTATCTCTTTCTTATTATTTTTCTTTTTCTTTTTAACTGGCTTTTTTTTCTTTTTTGGCATATAACTCTACTTCAATTGGTTGATCTTGTTTATAATCTGCCCACCTTGTGAATCCTGCAGACTGTTTAAAATGATCCATTGTCATAGTCCAGACACCAGGATTAGTTTTATTGAAATCTACATCATCAACTTTGATACACATATTATCGTCATCCTCTGACTCCGGAAATATTATCGAACAAAACGGAATAAATTTTTCATGTTTCCAAATTGCTTGATAATTTTTTTTGACTACTGGATGTTTTTCATGTGGGTAATCAATCGTGATCCAATAACCTTTCTCTAAAAATTTCATCATCTGCACAATTTGGTTAGCAATATTTGGCATAAATGTTCTGTTTGCACCATAGTAAATTGCTTCAGCATCACATTTTACAGCTAATTCTTGTATCTGATCAAACGTCAAATCATTTCTAGCTAAAAACAATGTTTGTTTACCAAATGCTGGTGTGTGTTCAACTTCTATTCCTGAAAACACTCTTACATCATCGGCCATTCCTGTTTCATAATCTCTGAGCATAATTTATTATACAATATTCTATTTGCTTGTCAACGTATCCTTAGCTTTTGCAATGGCATCTTTTAAGGCCAATTTGGTTTTTTTAAGTCTGGTTAATATCATTTTGCTTTCTGAACTTCTATCTTTTTTCCTTTCTTCGGTCAATTCTTTTACCTTTCTCTTCAAGTAATCATGATGATCTATCAGTTTTTTTAGACCCTTACTCTTCTTTTTTACCATTTATCCTCCTTCAAATAATGTACTAAAATTGTTTTTTCCCTTTCCACCACCTGTAGCTCTTTGCCATCTTGTGCCTCTTATATCGGCCAAAAATGCTTTTGAATTAGCAATTAAGTCCATTGGATTCTCACTTGTGAAAACTTGTTCAACAAACGTATTGAAATATAAAATATTTCGCGGTACAAACTCGCTTGGTTCATCTGTGTTATCCGCATTCTTAGTTTTTTGCCATGCTTTCACATCCGGTGTATGTTTTAACCGTTCTATATCGTTCATATCATTTGCAATCTGCACCGCTCTGATATGATTGTAAACATTGTGGGCCATCATTAGGGTGTAACTGAAACTATCCCAGCTTGTCTTGCCTTCCTTGTTGTTTTTATTTAGGTCACCTTGGCCATACCAACAAATATCTCCCATTGTCAATCTGTCGCCGATTGCCGAAGGAAAAGGAAATTTAATATTACTGCCTTTTAGTTTTTTATCATCGGGTGCTTTTTCCATAATGTAACTCCATCTTTTTGGAGTAAACAAATTGTGTGTATATACCAATCCATTTGCTGTAGATAAAAATGCCGATGCCGAGTCAAAACTAATTGTAAAGTTTTCGTTAATGTGTTTTCTTACCTGACGTTGCACCTGGGTCAAAAAACATGCCCAATCAAGTTGTGACGTGCCAAGCACGTGCATCCAGTCTTTACCTTCGAGCTTCTTTTCATCACGCATGATGATTAATCTTTTCAACATGACTTCCATATCGCACATGTTAATACCGCCCATTGCCCAACCTTCGAACTCAAAATCTTTCACAGCGTCATACCATATCTGTGCAGTCTCCCAGTCATCGCCTTGTAGAACATTAAGAAATTTAGTTTGTCCTAGTCTGTTTTTTTGGAAAAATTTGTTATTGTATATTGTTCCGTCCAGTGTGTCTTTGAAACTATTAAGGCCTGTCTTTGGCGAGTTAAGATCATCTGCGGCCCATGTTGGTACGTCCAGTGTCATGGCCCAATCACTTGTAAGTTCTAACCAATTGAGGATGTTTGATCTTACTTCATTTGCTTTATTACCTTCAAAATCTTTCCAATCAAATTTTATTACACCTTTGCCAAGCTGATATCCACCAGAGTCGCCAACTATGGTGCTGAACTTTCTATCTCTGTTTACACACATTGAATCACGTTCGGCAGTTTTGTCAAGATCTAAACAGGCGTGTCCAGCGGAGTACAATGCAGTTGGATATGTAAAATATCCTTCTTCTGGATTAATAAAATTGAGACCTTCAACACCTCTATCAAAATCTTTTGGGATACGTTCTTCTGGAATGTGTTTGCCTTGTGTGGCTCTTTGTTTTGATATGAATGTGTTATAAAAATTTGAAATAGCAGGCAAGAACACTGCAAAATCTCTGCTATAGTTTCCTAAATGTTCTTGCCTTTTATCTGTCATCACTGCGCCTGCGCCGGGATAATGTATTGATACTTGCCTAGTCCTGAATCAACAGTAACCATCATCGCACCTTCATTAGAAAAGTGCAGTGTTACTTTTGCCGAGTCCGACAGTTTAAGTATTTGCAACACCTGTGCCACAGGCCAACTCCAACCTTTATTTAGAGTCCCTTTCACATCTGCCGCAAAAACAAACTCTCCACCGTGTGATGCTTGATCACCAAAAGTGAATATCAAATTGTTGTCCTCTGTTCTCACAACAAATGAATTGTGTTCTGTATTTGCCACAGACTGAAAATTGAATCTTTGTACACTAGCAACTGTAGGCTCAATCTCAACGTCCCACTTAACTCCCTTAAACTTTACAGTCTTAAGTTTTTCGTTGATAATTTCAGCATTCATAAATCTGTAGTCGTTCTTGAAATCACCTTTCTCATTCTCAAAGTGAATACCTGTTGGAACCTCGGCACCGTTCCTTGTGCCTTTCAATACAGTTATCTTTGCCTTGTCCTTGTATTCAGGACATTTTAAATGGATATCGAGTTTGCCTAGTTGTGGCATACCAAATGTGCCATTCATTTCTGATTGTGCTTTGTGAAAAGATCCTTGCAAGATTACTGATCTGTCTTCGGCCATTGAATCAATAGTAGTTTCGTCACTGGTACCAGTGATTTTAACAAGATCCAAAAATCCCAAGCCATGCGTGTGCTTGACTATGTCTCTCAAGATATCTATCATAATGTTGTTAGTATACAGTATATTTAGATTTTAATCAATGGTAATATCATCAATTTTGTAAACAACAGGATTTTGTTTACCAGGCTTTTTGAATATAGCGTAATTTGCACCAGGCATAAATTGGTTCATCTCAACAACTTCGTAACCTTCATCCTTTATAATTTTTTCCATTGCAGTTTTAGTGTTGAAGCTCCAATACCCACGTTTTGCCTCTCTTAAATCGTAATCAAAATGGCAATCTGCATATTGTATAAAACAGTATCCGCCTGGTATTAGCACTCTTTTTATATCGTGTAGGTAATGCTGTATATGATTTTGGCTAAAAAATACGAAAGTGTCCCAACTGAAAATAAAATTACAACTACCTTGGGGAATATTTGAACAGTCTGTTTTTCTAGTTAGATAGAACTTGACATATTTTTTTTGGTGCACAGGATTAAATCTTCTACGTATGCGGACTTCAAGCTCAGGAAGAATATCTAGGAAAAAATTAAGTCTCCATGATCTAAATTCTTTTGAAAAAATTCCGTTTCCAGGGCCAATCTCTAAGCTATTAAATAGATGTGATTTACTAAATTGTTGGATTTTAGTTTGTACCATCCTATACAACCATGGCGATACGTTTGGTTTTTTACTTTTATATTCTAAATCTTTTTTATACCACCAAACAGGTTTATCTAGATCAATAATCTGCTGTCTATTATTCGCATCTACAGCTATTTCTATGTCTTTAAGTATTTTTAAATTTGTGTCAATAAGTTTTTGGAAATCCTCTTTTTTTATCTTTTCAAGTTTTTCTATTAGTAACTTTATTTCTTCTATGCTCAGCATGATTTTTTAAATTCATCTTGTCTTTCTTGTTGTAAAATATCAAGATGTAATCGAAGTTCCTCCCATGGAGTTCGTATTCCATAATCTGCTGAATTTTTATATAAATCTTCTGGACAATGTTCATAAAACAACTTTGCTGGATCCTTGCCCATTTCGTATGCTTCCGCAATAATACTGCGTAAAAAATCTCTTTCTTTTACGCCAGCGTCAAAGTCGTTGTTAGGTCTAATTTCATAATTCCAGTCATGTGTTTTTAAAGCATCGATATATATATTTTTTAATCTGCTCATCCTATCCTTTCTAAGTCTATGACGCTTCCATCTACGGTTTTTTTACCTGCATCTTCAAAATTAACAGTAACTCTATTTTTGATTATAGATTGGACTTGTCCTATTCCCCACTCTGGTGCTTTGGGATTCTTGACTCTGTCACCCGGCTCATAATCAAAAAAGTATGTATCCATATTTAAAATTCAAATAGTTTGTTAAATGTGTTTGTGGTTTCTGTTGATTGCACGTCCCAATCCAAAACTCCGATCAAATTATCAATTTTTTGATCAAGGATTGTCTGTTCCATTGCTTCACTATCAAAAGGCATGTCCTTAAACCAATCAGGTATACGTAGTTCGTCCACTGGATATGCAATACTTGTATAATTCAGTGGATTGTTTTTCAGTTTACACACGATTACCTTAGCTCCGTCAGTAATAGGCAACGAATACTTGTCATCATACATTGTTTTACAATTGTTCCAATTAATACTTGCTCTCACATGCCCAGGCATATTTGTTTTGCCTGCCTTTTTTTCTTTTTCCCAGTACTCCGTAACATTATTTGCACGTTTTGGTGAGCCTTTTTCCCATCCTGGACGTGCTTTGAAATCTGTCCTAAAGTTTGATATTGCTTCAAGTATTTGTTCTTCAGTACCTCCTGTCAAAACTTGATACAATATATCACTTAAAAAATCCTGCACAAATACAGGAGTATCTGATCTTTTCAAATCAAGACCCATTGCCTTCATCTTTCCTTCCTTGCCTGCGTTGTCTACCCTATCGCCTTCTTTATCATAATATAATACGGCATATCTTTTTTTGGTTATAAACAAGCCTTTCAATGCTACAAGTTCTCTGCCTGCTTTAATTACACTGCCACGTGTAGTTGGGCAATGAAATGCTTTGTTCATGAATCCGGAAAAAGATGTGTTTACTTCACCGGCGATCTTATCATAAAGTGCAACAACACTTTCTTTTGTCCATGCAATTTGCCCAGATTCAATTTCTTTGCTGAGAGTTTTGTGGGCTGAAAAATACACCGAGTCAGTATCACCATATATTATGCTCTCCCCGACATGGTCATACTTACCGGCCACAATCTCGTTGACTTTGCTGGCCATGTGTCTTGTGATGCATCTACCAGTCAAAGTTACTGATTGTCCTATTCTCATGTCGAAGAACCTACAGCCTGGATTTAGAATGGCGCCATATAAACTATTCAAGTTAATTTTTTTGACAAGTTGTCTTTTATCCCAATATTCTCTTTCTATTTCATTGTCGCCGGCGTCGTGCATTTTTCTCTGCATCTCTTTTCGTTCAGCATACCAACGTTTAAGTAGCCCAGGTATTATGGCCTCATATTCATATGTAAATATGGTTCCGTTTGCACTAAGCATCCATTTATTGTTTCCTTCAAATATCACGTCGTAAAGTTGTGCCGCACTCATTCTTACACTGGTTGCATCACTCCAATCAACTATTAATTCAGTGCCACGCTCCTTTGCCATCACTGCTTGATACTCCCAACTGCCAAATTGATTATCCCATGCCGCCGCAAAAGATTTTTTTTGATGCCTTGCACGGTTTATTTCTGCTGAAGTAATTACAGGACGTATTTGTCCAACGATCGTTTCTGGCCCCATATTCAGTGCTCTAATTACACTTGGATACAGTGAATTTATATCAATTGATCCTATCCAATCATGCAGTCCTTTTTTTGGAGTAGCTACATAGGCACCTGCCGCTGTGGTAGGTTCAGCTTCTTTGTCTCTGTATTTTCTTCCAGGCACAATCATACCACGCCTGTGTGCCTCGTTCACAATAGCTTGTTCTGTTACTGCCACAGCACCCATTGTCGTTTGTAGCAAGACAGTGTTTTGATGTGCAATTTCATTTGCAAGTTCTATAAACTTTAGTTTCTTTTCAAGTTTAGCAAGTAAATTACAGTCTTGTCTGTTATATTCAATAAACAGACCAAAGTCGTTCTTGTATAGGTTATCAAGAGACCCTTCATAAACAGTTTTTTTCTCACCTAGTTCATGTTCACCGATGGCGTCGAGCCTAAAACTATGTCTTTCTTCATATGTGTATTTTCTATACAATTCTAAAAGATCTAAATGCACTCGCCCGATCAGATCGTAACTTAAATTTTCTTTTCCAAACTTCTCAAAAATTCTCTTTTTTGGTTTTTCTCCCCAAAAGCAAAGCCGTCTTGTATCATCTGAACTTAGCACTTTCTGTATCCGTCCAACAGTGTAAGGAATGTCATATCCCTCGGAATTCCAACCTGATAATATATCCGCATCTTCGACCAGTTGTAGGAATGCATCAAGCAAGTCCTTTTCTTTTTCAAATAACATTGTATTTGGAAATCTTTCTGTCAATACTTTGGCCTCGTTCATTGATAATGTTTTTGGAGGAATGGCTAGAGTAACTAGCTGATCCGTCCACCCCATGTAACAACTTATGGCAGTGATGGGCATGAACGGATCATCAGTTGTGGAGTACCCCCTATCGGGATCAAAATCCACCTCGATATCGAAAAACAGCACGTTTAGTTTTGGAGTTTCTTTACCTAAGTAATTTTCCTCCAGACATCTAAACACTGGATTGATATCTTGTTCATAAAGTGCCTTGTTTGATCTTATACGTTGCTCTTTAATGAATTCTTTTGATGTAGAACACGTGACCCTCTGTAATGGTTCACCTGTGATTGACCTATGTTTACCTCTGGCGTCCGGATAGTAAAAAACATATCTTGCATCATATTCTACAAATACCCTGCCCTTTTTTGGATCACGCTCAACAACATAAATTTTGTCCTCGTCCTTCTTATATAATGCGTCAATGTAACTCATTGTAAAAATACTTTATATAATCCTATGGTATTCATTGTAGTAAACCATGCAGTAAGTGTGCTTAACCATATCTGTCTTCTCCTTATGCCGGCAAAAAGCATTGTACTTGATCCTATCCAATACAACGGAAATACTATTGTCATTATAGGATATGGAGATGTGAAAGTCAATATGCAACTGCCGCAAATAGTAAAAGCCACCGACACGACCTCAAAGTAAAATGCTGTTGGATCTGTTCTATAGCTGTTTACCCAAAATTCTTTGAGTAATTTAAGCACTAAAGTTTACCAGCTGAGTTTAAAATACTTTCAAGGGTATCCATGTCATCAGCTATGTTTTTATAGTTGCCACGATGTGCCACAGATATTGCTTTATTGATTAGTGCAGGTTTAAGCTCAAGCTCTTCTGCAATCGCTTTTACAGTGTCTTTTAGTCCTGACTTAAGGTCATCAACCTCGCTCAACACTTGAGATCCTTGCGATATAATTTGAATTAATTTTTGCTTTTCAGCATCATTGAAGTTTCTTACTGCCATATATTCTCCTTGTTATTGATATTATATAACAGTTTTATTGTAGAGTCAATTATTTTTTCTTCTTGTTGGAGACGTTTATAGCCTTGCCACGTCTTTCAGGATTTTTGTCTTTAGATCTTTTTCTTCTAACAGCGGCCGCGATGGCTTTTTTACCACCAGATGCTCTTAGACTTGCCGCACGTGCTTTTGATAGACATTTTGGTTTACCCTCACCTTTTTTCCTGTCACCACATTTTCCAATACGTTCCCCCTTGGTGTTGTATCTGTCCCAGCCACCGCCACCGGCTCCGCCTTTTTTACCTTTGCCGAACCATGCCCTTAGGCCGGAATGATGAGATTCCGTAATACCATGCACTGCACAACTATTGAGATCGTCGTAATTTTTTCTAATAAAATTGATTGCTAATGACTCATCTTCGGACTCAAACACTGATTCCTCGAATTTATCAAGAACATGAAATTTATTTTCTCTTTTGACGCAATTTGGAACTCGTTTGCCGAACATGGTTTTGAAACCTTTCCGCATATAGCCTTTCCAACAACGTGTGCCTTCTAGAACTTCTATTATTTTCATTTTTTCTTTTTTCTTCCCCTACGCATATTTAACTGCCAACGTGCTAATCTGCCTTTTTCGCCTTTTGCTTTTGCGGCTTTCTGTAGCTGTGCCATTGTTGCATTTTTAGGAATTCCAACACGTTGGCTTAGGCCTTTTCGTCCTGGCTTTTTTCCATCTGCAAAATTTTCTCCAAAAGCATAATCTGTTTCGCCACCTACTGCACTGACATCAACAGTGCCATGGCGTGCGTCTAAAGTTGGATTCGCTTCTTTTAATAATTCTGCCCAAACAGACATGTTGATAGCACAATTTTTTACTTGGTTCAGAGTGTCCTCATCGTTCTTAATTTCATCACTACCTTGAGCTTTTGATTCTATGTTACAGTTTGGCGGAATAGTGAAGCCAAGGTTGGCCGCAAAGTTGTAACAGTTTGCGTGGATGTGTTGGAATCCATCGCCACCTCCTGACACTAATGTTCCAAACACTTTGTTATAGAACGGCTGATACTTGTTGTCCTTAGCCCAACTGTATATAGGATCAAGTCTTTCAAACATAGATTGAATGTAAGAACTTTGTACGCCCCACCATATTGGTGTAGCAAACACTATACCATCCATGTTAAATATTTTCATAATATAAGGCTTCAATTCATCATCGATATCCTTGGTCCCGCTTTTATAATCTAAGTCCATTAGGGTGACTATTTCACATTCATGGCCTAATTTTTCAAATGCTAATTGAAGCATTTTACAAACTGAAAATGTGTTGGATTCCGAATCCGGCTTTAGGCTTCCGTTAAAAATTAAGAAGTTCATTATTTCTTTTTGCTCTTGTTACCCCAGTTGGCCGCGCCTTTTTTACGACACTGCACTAGAGCACCAGAGGCATAGGCCGAAGGCCAAACTTTGTATCTTGCTTTTACTTTGTGATAGCAGGCGTCTTTCTTTTCTGCTAATTGTTCGAATTCTTCTTCAGTGATTCCCACCACTTCTTTCATCTTTACCATTTTCTACAACTCCAGTATC
>MDSY01028897.1_pt1 | contig 12361 bp, 1 predicted proteins | sample 811131 | NCBI WGS metagenome assembly MDSY01 (sample SAMN05326643, study PRJNA326480) | marine metagenome | isolation source: seawater | place: Atlantic Ocean: South West | collected 2010
CGCAGCCGCTCGCGCCGCCGCTCGCGCCGCCGCTCGCGCCGCCGCTCGCGCCGCCGCCGCTCGCGCCGCCGCCGCCGCCGCCCACGATCGCTGCGAGCGCTGGGCTGAGCGCTTGCAGCTCGGGGAGCACGGTCAGCCCGTGGAGCGTGGCCGAGAGGGCGAGCGAGAGGGTCGCATTGTCGGCGCCGGCGCTCGGCAGACAGAGCAGCGCGAGGCAGAGCGCACTCTGCAGCTCGAGCCGAAGCTGCAGCGCGTAGGCGCTTTCGCCGGCGACCGCGGCGGCCGCGTCGCCGGAGACGGCGGTGGCGGCCTCTGGCGGGCGGAGCGAGATGCCAGAGAGGCCGACAGCAGCGCACGCGCGCTCGGCGGCGGCGCGGGGCGGGCAGCTCTCGACGACTGAGGCGGGCGCGCTGAGGACCGCGGTGGCGAGTGAGCGCACGAGCGAAGGGAGCAGGTCGAGGATGGCGGCCAGCGGCGGCGAGGTGGGTGGCACGTAGCGAGCGAGCTGGCGGAGGAGTCGGAGCGCGGCCTGGGCTTCGCGGAGGAGGAGGAGCGAGAAGGCGTGTCCGCTGAGGCTCGTGGGCAGTCGCCGTGCGAGCGCGTCGAGCAGCTCACCGAGCCCGGCGCCTGCGAGCCCGGGCGGCGCCGCGGCGGACGGAGGGCTGGCCTCGAGCGCGGCGGCGGCGGCGAGCATGGCGTCGACGTGGATGGACGAGGGGGGGCGAGGTCCACGCCGTGTGGGGTCGGGAGGGCGCGCCACCATACCACAGCCGCCACCGAAGCCGCTCGCGGCGGCGGCGGACGGCGCGGCAGTGGCCGATGGCGGGGCGGCATCTCGCAGCGGGCGCGAGGCCAGCAGCGAGGCGAGCCTTGGGAGGAGGCCGGCGGCGAGAAGGAGCGGGCCACCTGCAGCGGTCCGGCCGAGGGCGATCACGGCGGGCATGGCCACGGCGGCAAGCGACGCGTCGCTTGCGGCGAGCAGGCGCAGCAGCGCACGCGCCGCCGGACCGGCGGCGGCGCCCACCGGCGGCGACGAGGGAGGCGGCGACAAGAGGAGAGCGCAGAGGAGCGAGAGGTGGAGCTCGAGAGGCGAGGCGGCGGCGGCGGTCGGGGCGGCGGCATTGGTGGCCGCGGCGGCGGCGGCGGTAACGGCGGTGGCAGCGGCGGCGGCGGGGACGGCGACGGAGATCGCAGAGCCCGCGCCACCTCCGCTTAGCGCATCCTCGACGAGCGGCGCGATCGAGAGCAGCAGCCGCGGCAGCAGCGGCGCGAGGGCCGCCGATGGCTCGTGCGGTGCATGGCGCAGGAGGATGAGTATGCAGCCGAGGAGCGCAGACGGAAGGAGGGCAAAGTGGGGCAGCGCGAGCACGCACTCCGAGAGTGCCGCGATGAGCTGAGTGCGCTCCGTTGGCGAAAGCGCCGAGGGAGTCTCAGCGAACGCTGCGAGAGTGCCACGGCCGCCGCTGCCAGCAGCACTTGGAGGGTGGACCGCGCGCAGAAGCGAGAGCAAGAGTGCGGCGCCCTCGCTCCACCATTGGCGCGAGATCTCGGCCGAGTCCATCGCGAGCGTGCGCACGCGGAGCTGCTGCGCGAGGACGAGGCTCAGCGCGGCGAACGAGGCCTGCGCGGCGGGCGTGCTGCTCGGCGGCGTCGGCGTCGGCGTTAGCACGGGCGGCATCGGTGCTGCAGCGAGACCCCCTGGGAGCAGCGGCGCCGACGACCGACACAGCAGCGCAAGCGCACGCTCGAGCTCCGCAATCTCCGCTGCGCGCGTCTCGAGTTCGGCCGCGGAGACGGCGGCGGCTGCGCCGCCGAGCTCCGCCGCGCCCTTCTCCTCTTTGCGCTCGGCGTGCAGCAGCGCGCCGGCGGCGAGCGAGAGGGCACGCCATGGCGCCGAGCGCGGCGCGCCGAGCGCGTCAGGGGTGGGCCCGGCGGGTTCGAGCGAGCGCCGAGCAGCAAGGAGCGCCGCCATCGGCGCGGCTTCGGGCGCACCGCTCGCCAGGGCGCCGAGAAGGCCGAGCGCGGCGGCGCAGCAGTCGACGCTCGCCCAGAGCCGCGCCTCGTGCGCGCGAGCCGCCGCCGCCGCCGCCTCGCGCCGGTGGGCGGCCGCGAGCGCCGCCGACGCCTGATGCAGCTGCTCGCTGTCGAGTGCATCTGCGAGCAATTCGAAGTGGGCGTCGAGGGCCGAGGCGGTGCCAGTGCGTGCGCCGTCGGCGATGAGGGCATCAGTCGCGCTTCCGCTGACACCATGAGTGCGACCGCCCCGCCCCGCGGCGCCCGCTGCCGCGCGTCGCAGCGAGCCGTAGGTTTGCGTGAGCAGCTCGTGCAGCGCCTCCGCCGAGCGGGCCGCGGCCCCGCCCGCCACTGGGGGCGCGTCGGCCACATCGAGCATCTCGGCGAGCGCGGTACTCTCCCGTTGAGCGCGCTGCAGCCAGGCGTCGCGCTCGGCCGCAGCAGCATCCGCGGAGGAGGACGCGGAATGCGGCGCGGCGGCGCGCTGCCGCGCGGCGGCGCGCAGCAGCGCGTCGCGCGAGAGGACGAGCCTCCACGTGGCGAGCTCCGACAGCCGCCGCCGCTCTGACAGGGAGCCGGTGGCGCCCCCACACGCGCCACCACCGGCGCTGCCCGCCGGCACCAGCGCGCCGGCTGCAGGCGCGCCGCCGGCCGCGGGTGCACCGGCACTGTCGCCGAGCAGGAGCGCGAGTGCTTGCGCGGCGCCACGGCCCTCTTTGGGCGCGGCGCCGGACGCGGCGGCGAGGAGCGCGCAGCTGGCGCGGCCGCCAGCGAGTGAGAGGCTCAGCCGCTCAGCCTCGGTGGCGCCGGTGCGGCTGGCAGCGTCATCGAGCAGCACGCACGCGGCGCGCGCCTCGGCGACGGCGCGGCGCGCGGCGGGCTCGCCGCGCGTCGCCGCATCGCCGAGCGTGGCGCGCGCGGCGCGCTCGAGCACTGCCGCCGCCGTGAGCAGCTCGCCCGGCAGCGGCGTCTCTGCGGGCGCCGCAAGCGCCGCGGCGCCTCCCGCAGCGGCATCTCCTCCGGCGGCGCCCTGCTGCTGCCTCGCGAGCGCGGCGGCGGCAGCGCGGCGCAAGAGGTGCTGCTGCTCGCCGAGCAGCACGGCGGCGCGGCTAAGGCTCGCGGAGGCCGCACGGTCGAGCAGCGGCGGCGGCGCGGCGGCGAGCGCCTCGAGCTGCTTCGAGTGATGCGCGGCGAGGCGCGAGGTTAACGCATCCTCGTGGAGAATTGCGAGAAGAGACCTCAACCGCGCCGCCTCAGGACCTTCAGCCTCGTTGGCTCCCCCCACGGGCTCACTGTCGGAAGCGGTGTGAGCTGCGTGCGCGTGCGCACCGAAGCCGACGAGCGGCGACTTGGTGGGCGAGCCGAGACCGAGTAGCCCTCCCCTGCCTGTGCCTGTGGATGGGCCGAGACCGAGCAGCCCCCCCCCCAACGATGCCGAGGGGGCTGCGAATGTGCCACTGCTCATCCCGTCGGAGGGGCCGCGGTGGCGCTTGTGCGCGCCGCCGCCGCTCCGCTCGGCGCGCGCGGCGATCCGCTCGAAGAGCGAGGCGCCGCCCGTGCATGCGGCAAATCCGCCGGCGAGCGCGCGCGTCTGCTGGAGGAGGAGCGCAGCGGCCGCGGTGAGTGTCTCCGCCGCGGCGTGCTGTTCGGCGGCCGTGGCCACGGCGGCGGCCCAGCCGCTTCGCAGACCCGACGCGAGCGAGACTGCGCGCTCGTGCACCAACGCCTCGAGCGAGCTGCCCCGCCGCAGCCACTCGGGAGCGTCAGCGCCGGCGACGTGCGATCCAGGGGGTCCAGTCAGAAGCGCGAGCCCCCTCGCGCCGCCCTCGGAGGCGGGCGCAAGACTCGACGCGAGGTCGGGCCTGCTGACTTGCGGCGGCGGCGTGCGTTGCGCGAGGCAGACGAGCGCACGCCAGCAGCGCAGCTCCGCCCGCCGAGCGCCCGCCGAGAGCCGCTCCATGTTGACGGCGGCGGCGGCGGCGAGCAGCTCTCGTACGACCTCCTCTCTCGCTGCGGTCGTCGCACCACCGGCGCCGCCAATCGAGTGCTCGAGCCTTCGGAGCTCTTCGAGCATTTGCTCGCCGTCGTCAACGCCGCTCTCGACGAGGCTGGCCGCCTCGGCGAGCGCCGCTAGCCGCACCTCGGCCTCGGCCACGGGGTCGTCGCAGATGGCGGCGCGTGCGAGCGCCGCACGCTCGGTGGCGCGCCATGCGCTCAGGCACGCCCACTCGAGATCGAGCAGCGGCAGCGGCGGGAGGAGCGGGAGGTGGGCACCGCCCGCCCACAGGCACGGCGGCAGGTAGGCGCGCGAGCGACGCCGGCAGAGCGCGGGCAGCCGGCCGCACTCTAGAAGCGGCGGCGGCGGCGGCGGCTCGGCGCTGCCGCGCCCTCCGTCCGACCACAGCGCGCGAAGGTGGGGCTGGCCGCCGAGGAGGCGCGCGGCCTTAGTGGAGGCGCGCCGCAGCGCCTCGGTGCCGCGCGTCACGCCGCCGATGCCGCCGACGCCTGCGCCCGACTCGTCTAGCAGCCGCACGGCGAGCGGCGCCGGCGCGGCGCGGACAGCCTCGAGTACGCTCGCAAGCATCGCGGCGGCCGCCGGTGGGGGCGGCCGCGCGGCACCGAGCTGGGTCGCAAGGAGCCGCAGAGCGAGCGCGCCCAGCAGAGAGTCGAGCGGCGCCGACGACGGAAACGCCGAACCAGCCGATAGCGCAGCAGCGCTCTCAGAGCCGTAGGCGGATGCCGCGGCCGAGGCGGCTGTCTCCTCCTCGGTGGGGATCAGTAGGCCGAGGGCGCGCCAAAAGGCATCGCGCGAGTAGATGGTCGTGAGAGCGGCGGAGGACACCTCGGCCGTGCGCCCACAGAGCGCCTGTGTCACCGAGAGCGCCAGCACCGCGAGCTGCTGGCGGAGGTGGCGCTCCTGGCGGCGGAATGATGCGCGCGTCGCGGGCGTCGCGGGCGTCGCGGGGGTGACGGCGGTCGGGGGCGAGGTCCGTTCGAGCGCGGCGGCCTCGACGTGCATGAGCACGAGCACCGGCACGTTATCCGCGCCGTCAGCACTCGCGCCGCTCGCCGCGGCGGCCGCGGGCTCAACGAGGGTGATCTGCATGGCGAGCGAGGGTGGCCTCGCCGCGAGCGACGGCGGCTTACTCGCGTCGAGCGCTGGGGGCTTACTCGCATCGGTCAGCGCAGGGGGCGCCCCAGGGGCGGAGGCGTCGGCACCACCCGCGCCACTTCCCTCCGTGGCCGCCTTGCTCAGCTCGCTCTTGAGCTCGCTCCACGGCTGCCAGCTGTCGCCGAGGCTGCGCGCGCGCGGCGCACCCTGTGCGAGCATCCGACCCGGGCGCGCGCAGTACCACGAGGCGTGCTGCCCAAAGTCGAGGACCGCACCGCCCTCCCCAACCTCGGCGATGAGTGCGTCCTCGCCCACCGTGGCGAGCCCAAGCCCACCCTCCACCTCGCCGCCGCCGCCGATGAGCCGCACCCACTCGCCCTTTTGCAACGGGCCGCGGCAGAGCAGCGGAAGCAGCGCCGGCTGCGCCTGAGCGGCGGCGCCGAGCAGCTGGAGGGCGGCGCTCGCGCGCTCGTAGCAGCTAATGTCGAACAGCGGGTCGTCGACGCCGGGGGGAGGCCGAACGCCCCCGGGCGTACTCAAGTCGCCCGGCGTGGCGCTCGCGGGAAGTGCGGACGCGCTCGCCTCAGGGAGCGCGGCGCGGAGGCTCCGCCGGAGCGCGTGCGAGAGCGCGGCGGAGAGTGGCGCGAGCTGCGGCGCGAGCGATGGCGCTGGCGCCGCCGCGTGGCAGAGAAGGGCGAGGCAGCGCGATCCGAGCGCGCCGATCCCGCCCGCGCCGCGAGCGCCGCCCTCGCCGCTCGCCTCAGCGAGCAGAGTACTCACGCCCACCGAGCCGAAGAGCTCGCGTGCCGCGGGCGGCTTGTAGCAAGCCGCGTAGCGTGAGAGCTCGGCGTGGTGGATGATGCAAAGCGCGAGCCAGTGCGCGCCCCCCGTGTGCACCCCCCACGCGTCGCGACCGCCCTCAGCCGTCGGCGGCTCAACGAGGAGTCCCCACTGCAGCGCCTCAGCAAGGCTCCAGCTGCGCAGCAGCAGCGAGTGCAACGGCTGCGCGGCCGCGCCCCTCGCGCTCGCACTCCGCCCGCTGGCGCCGGCCGACTCTCGATGGGAGAGCTGGAGTAGCCGGAGCAGGAGTCCGAGCGTCGCTTGCAAGAGCGCCGCCGCGGTGGGCGTGTGTGGCGGCTCGGTACCCGCGGCGCTCGCGGCGGCTGAGAGCCGCCGCTGCCGCTCCGCCTCGCCGAGCAGCGCGCCGCCGCACGCGCCGCAGAGCGGGCCGAGCAGCGCGACCACCTGCGCCGATGGCGAGTCGAGGAGGAGCGACCGGAGGCGCGCGGCGGCGCCTCGTGTTGCCGAGGAGGAGGAGGAGAAGGCGGCGGCGGCGGCGGCGGCGGCGGCGGCGGCGGCGGTGGTGGTGGTGGTGGTGGCAGAGGAGACGAGCCCACCCCCCTGCTTGAGGTCGCCCTCGTTGAGCTCGGATTCGTCGAGCCCACCCTCGTCGAGGAGCGCGCTCATGAGCGTCACGATGGCGAGCCTCGCTTCGAGTGGTTGGCGTCCGCTGCCGACGCACGCGGGGAGCGCGCGGAGGACGAGGAGCTCGACCAGCGGCGCGGCCGACGGCGCCGCAGCCGCCGTCGCCACCGTTGGCAGCGTGAGCCGTCTGCAGAGCTCGGCAAGCGCGAGGGCGCACGCGGGCGCACCGAACGCGCGCATCGGCGGCGCGTCGACGCGGAGGAGCGGCGAGCGGCCGACGGACTCGAGGACGCTCGGACCGTCCACCAGGCCGTCGGGCGTCTCAGCCGGGAGGAAGGCGTACGCGGAGAGCAGCCGGAGCGCCGAGCTGAGCATCGACCCAATCACGGGGTGAGCGCCGCCGCCCCTCTCGCCCTCGTCGCAGTATGGGAGGATGGCGACGATCTCGTCGGCGCGCGGTAGGAGGGCGGCACGGCGGAGCTGCTCGAGCTCGGCGCGCGCGTGCGCCTGCGGCGCGTGCGCGAGGAGCGCGAGCGCCGCCGCCGCCTGCGCACGGAGCTGCGCCGAAGCGCCGCCGCCGCCGCGGCGCGCGAGCTTGCGGATGGGCGCAATGAGCCACGGCGCGAGATCAAGAGAATGGGAAGGCGGGAGCTCCCACTCGACGAGCGCACCGCCGCCAACGAAGGCGGCGTCCGCCTCGTCCGCCGCGTCCGCCGCCGGCACGTCGGCGGCCTCGGCGGCCTCGGCGGTGCCGGGCGGCGCGGCGGCGGCGGCGGCAGCGGCGGCCGCATCGGCGGCACTCAGCGCCTCGATGGCATGTCCGACTGCCCCGGGCGGCAGGAGGAGGGGTGGCGTGCCGAGGGGCGCGGGCGCGCCGCCCTCCCCCGGCCGGAGCTCCCCGTTCTCGAGCCGGCGCACGCCGAAGAGGTGGAGGCACTGCTGCGGCACCGCATGGGTCGCGCGCGGCACGCGGCGCGCGTACTTCCAGGCCTTCCGCGCGGTGAGCGGCGAGGCACAGAGGGCGGTGAGGAGGGAGGGGAGGGCGGTGGGCTGGTGGGGGAAGCGAGCGCCGTGGAGGATCTGCGCGAGCGCGCCGCCCTCCTCCACCTCCTCCCAGAAGGAGGCGCAGAGCGCAGGGCGCTGAGAGAGGAGCGAAGTGGCGAGAGAGCCGAGCGCGGGCGAGTGCGCCGGCCAGCCAATGTCCGCACAGCTTGGCCCCCCCCTCGACTGTTCGACCATCCCTCCGACGAGGTTGAGGAGGAGCTGGCGCGCGAGCGAGTTGAGCTCGTCCGCCTCGTCCTCCGCGCGGTACCCCGCCGACGCAAGCAGCGCCTCGCCCCAGCTGAGGCAGCCGAGCGCCTCGGCGGCCGCGGCGAGCCTCGGCGCGTCGCGCTCGACTTGCGCCTCGGCGCCGCTCTCGAGGACGAGGACGCAGCAGCCGAGGAGGAGGGCGGCGAGCGAGGCTGCTGCCCACGCGGGCGCCGCCTCCGGCGTGCTCGCCGCCGGCGAGATGAGCGCGTCGGCCGCGTCGAGGAGGCGCTCGGTGAAGATCTCGTGACGAGATTCGAGCGAAGGCGAGCGATGGAGCGGCTCATCGGCACATGCGAGCTGTTCGGACTGGATGGCTGCGAGGAGGGCGAGCGTCCCGAGCTGCGCGGCGCGACGACGGCACTTGTCCGTCGCGGCTCTCTCGGGGGAGCTCAAAGAGACGCCCTCAGGAGGGGGGAGCCCCCAGAGAGCGAGCGTGGCGGCGAGGTCTCGTTCGGGCGGCGGGCAGAGCAGCAGCGGTTTGAGTGCATCAAAGAGGGCGGCAACGTGGTCGGCGTCGGCGGGTGGGAGGGCAAGGGAGGCCTGCTCCTGCAGCAGTGGCGCCGCCTCCACTAGCGCCACCAGAGCCAGCAGCGAGCACAGCTCGGCGGCGCGCCGCTCGGAGAGGGCGCACTCAACCTGCTGCGTCCACCGCTCGCGTGCAAGGCGGAGCGTCGCGTCGGAGGCGGCGGGTGCATCGGCGGCGGGCGCGAGCGCGAGTGTACCGGCTGTGGATGCGCCAACCGCGGGGGCAGCAGCAGCCGACGACTGCAGCCGCGCAGGTAGGCGCGCCGCCGCCGCCGCTGCTGTGGCCGGCGCCGCCGCAGCGCCGCCGCCGCCGGCCGCCGCCTCAGCGACAAGCGTGACGAGGCGGGCGGAGAGACCCCCCTCGAGGAGTGCGGAGATGTGCGTACTCGCCATCCTGTGTGCACGCGCTGCCAGACCCGTGGGCGCCGCCGCAGAGCGAGGTGAGCCGCCGCTGCCGCCGCCGCCGCCGCCGCCGTCGGGAACACCTTGAAAGGCGATTGCAATCAACTGATGGAGGCATCGGAGCATGAGCCCACGCTGCTCGTAGTAGAAGCTGACGAGGCGGATCTCGACGGGTAGCGGTGCCAGCAGCGTCGACTCATCGCTCCAGCCGCAAAGGCTACCGCCGCCGCTGGAAGCGGGCTCGCCGGCAGCAGCGCTCGCGAGCGCCTGTGCGTCGTTGTGGCTCTCTCGCTCAAAGTCGGCGAAGAGCGCGGCGGTGGCGGTGGGTGTGAGGTCAAGAAGCGCGGCTACGTCGCGCTCGTGTGCTGGCGCGCCACCGTCAGATGCGCTCTGCGAGCTCTGCGACGGGAAGGTTGGCGGCGCCGGCGGCGCCGCGCTCCCTGGGCCGAGCGTGGACGGCTCGCGCTCGAGGCTGCGGAGGAGCGACCCATGGTGGAGCTGCAGGAGGTTCTCGACGCGCTCCACGTCCGCAAACGCAGAACCCGCCGCGACCTCCACCAGCGCGTCGTGAAGGGACCGCAGCCACCCGTCTTCTGCCATGGCGGGGCTGAGGCCCTTCGGCTTTTTTGTGTTTGCCACCCCTTCGCCCAGTTAACTCTGCTGATACCCGTTCGCTTTTTGTTTAATAAGGCGGAAGTTCAAGTTGGCGGGGTCCTTGCGCGTTTGCCTGGCCCGCTGGTCTCGGGGCGCCCGTGGTACCGCGGCTTCCGGCACCGAGCTCAACCTAGACCATGGCTGTCCCTGCGCTGCCAGTCTCGGCCTCGCCCATGCACACGCGCGAGATGGCCAACATGCAACGGCAGCTGCAGCAGACGAATGCTGCGTTGCGCGTCATGCAGCAGCAGCGGCGCCAGGGTACGGCGGAGCGGGTGCAGCGGCTGCGTGCATCTCCAGCGGCAGTCGCCGGCAGCTTCTCCCATCTCTGGGAGATGGACGCGATCGAGAAGAAGATCCGTGCCCAAGAGCAGCAGCAGCAGCGAAGAGCCGCACCGAGAGAGAGCGTGCCGGACGGTTCGCGCTGCGAGGCGAGCGCTGTGAGCGAGCCGAGCGGCGTGCGCCCTCCGACTCGCCCGACCGAGCGCCCGACCGAACGCCCGATGGACTTTCTCCACACCCATCGCCTCGAGGCCGAGCTCCGCTCGCTCACCGACAAGAATAGCCGGCTGCAGGCTGACCTGCATGCATCGATCGTCTCAAAGGCTGGGATCGAGGCTGAGGCTGTCGACTATCAGCAGCGGATGGATGCGGCGGTGGCGAGCCTCGAGGGGATCGTCGAGCAGGCAGCTCAGGAGAAGCACGGGCTCTTCCAAGAGATGCTCGCCCTCAAGCAGCAGCTCCATGCACAGCGTGAACAAACGCGAGTGCTCGAGGCGCGAAATCAGCAGGTGCCTGCTGAGGCCGAAGAGCGCGTCTCGTGGCGGAGGCAGGAGTTCGAGCAGCAGGAGCGGGAGCTGAAGAATCTGCAGGCGGAGGCGCTGGTCGAGATGGAGGCGAGACACCAGAGCGCGCTCGCCGCCGAGCGGGATAGGAGGGCCGACCTCAGTCGGAGTCACCAACGCGAGCTGGAGCGGGAGCGCACGGCAGTCGAGAGGCTCAAGGACTCGATGGATGGGGCGGCGCTTGCGCAGTCGGGGGCGCAGAAGGAGCTGCGAGAGGCTGACGCTGCCAAGAGGGTCCTCGAACAGCAGCTCGCAACCGCGCGTGCAGACCTCAGAGAGATGGAGGACGAGCTGGCGACGGCGATCGATGCGGGGAAGCGCGCGGGAAATGCGGCGAGGAAGGCGGAGGCGGCGGTGGGGGCGGCGAGGGAGGAGGCGAGGGAGGCGGCGAGGGAGGCGGCGAGGGAGGCGGCGAGGGAGGCGGCGAGGGAGGCGGGTGCGCACGCTCCGCGTGATGCCTCCGCATCAGCAGAGGCGGCGATCAAGCTTGATGCGATGCGGCATATGCTCCAGGCACAGCAAAGGGAGCTGCACGATAGCTACCGCTTCTCGGCGGGGACCAAGCTGTTGACGGCAGTGGGGCGGCGCACAACGGCGAGCCTGGCCGGAGCGCTGGCTGCCTGGCGCCGCGCCTGTGACGCTCTCGCAGGGGAGGAGGAGCGCCGTGTGGAGCGCGCGGCCGCAGCGCACGCACAAGGGGCACTGACGCTACGCGTCGCCGAGCTCGAGGGACTCTTGATGGGCGCAGGGGACGAGGCAGTGGACGGCCAGGCCCGCGGAGGGATGGTCCCGCAGTCCAAGGCCGTCGCGTTGCAGCAAATGCTCAGGGCGCAGCAGCGCGAGCTCCACGATAGCTATCGCTTCTCGGCGGGGACCAAGCTGCTGGTTGCGGTGAGTCGGCACACCGCAGTCGGCCTCGCCGCGGCGCTCGGCACGTGGCGGAGGGCATGCGATGCTATGGCGATGGAGCAGCAGCTCACAGCGGTCGCACAGGCGGTCGATCAGGCAGTGAGAGACTCTCGGGCAGCCAGCCTGAAGAGAAACGAGCGCATGGGCGAGCGCGTCGCCGAGCTCGCAGACGAGCTCCTTTTGCACGAACGGCGCAAGACAGAGCACGAGGTGGAGCTCGCCGCCGCCACCGAAAAGGCGGCGGCGCTCTCTCGCCGTGTTGCCCATCTCGAGGCGAGCTCAGAGGGCGCGACGGTGGGAGGGGGGCAATTGGGAGGAGCGCCGCCTGCCAAGGTGCAGCAGATGCAGCAGATGCTCCAGGCACAGCAGAGGGAGCTTCACGATGGCTACCGCTTCTCGGCGGGGTGCAAGCTGATGATGGCACTCGGTCGGCGTACCTTACCGAGCCTTGCCGCGGCGCTGAGCACCTGGCAGTGCACCGTCCACCTGCTGCGATCCGAGCACGCGTGCAAAGCGCTCGAGACTGACAACAGGCGCCGTGCCAAGGAGGCGAGGGCATTCGCCCTTCTCCTCGAAGAGCGCGATGTGCAGATTCGCGCGATGCAGGTGCGCGAGATCTCCTCCGGCAGCTCCGACAGGCGCAGCTCGCAAGCGCCGCGCCGCGCCGTCACGCGGCCGCCATTGCCGCTCTCTGCGATTTCCGCCCTCACCCCATCGGCATCCATGGAGGAGCTCGGCGGCGCCTTGGCGTCCGCCTCTGCACGCTCCATGTCTCCGAAGAGGACGCTCTCTGAACAAGTGGAGCATGCGCTGGGGGTGCGAGCACAGAGGCAGGCGCGCTCATAGCTGCGCACCTTTGCCACCAACGGCCAACGGTCACCTGTTATGACAGTCGGACGCGACTGCATGCCGGACGCGACTCCGCATGCAGCTGTGGTGCTGTGCGCCTCAGGGTGTCACAATACACGGGGGTAGGCCGTGTATTGTGTATTATACGTATTGATAATACATAATACGTATTGATAATACATAATACGTATAATACGTATTGTATTACATGCCCTTACCCTTAGCTACCAGACGGCTGACCGCCTTATGCCCCTACCCCCACGGAGCGCCCGAACGCCGCGAACGGTACCGCATATTGTACTAGGAGCTAATAGTA
>MDSY01076295.1_pt1 | contig 12361 bp, 11 predicted proteins | sample 811131 | NCBI WGS metagenome assembly MDSY01 (sample SAMN05326643, study PRJNA326480) | marine metagenome | isolation source: seawater | place: Atlantic Ocean: South West | collected 2010
ATAGATACTCAGGACATAGCTTAAGATCTGGTTTTGCAACATCTACAGCAGAGTCAGGTGCAGAGGAGCGTAATATAATGGCTATGACAGGACATAAATCAACAGAGATGGTAAGAAGATATATTAAAGAAGCAAACTTATTTAAAAATAATGCATTAAATAAAATTAAAATATAATTATCTATTATGAAAAATTTTATTAGTTTTGAATATTTTTTTAAAAAAATTGCTTAAAATTGTATCAACATTGTAATAAATATTTTGATAGTTTTTAGCTTGGAATTTAAAAATTTTATTTAATGAATTTAAACCAAGTATATTAGACTCAAATCGCCCCCCTATGATTAACGCATCATAACCATATCCACTAATAAATAAATTATTTAATGATTGTGATGTTAATGAACACCATGGTTTATTAGGATTAAAATCACCAGATAGAACTAGGCCCTTATCAAAATCAAAAAAGTAACTTTTATTTAAATCTGATAATTTAAAAAATATTTTATATTTATTTTTATTAAAAAAATTATAAAAATAAAAAAGGTTATTCTTTTTTTTTGTAGTCTTAATAAATTTATCTGAGGAAGCTTTAAGATTATTAAAGTCGATTGCCTTTTCATAATAAGGTACAACGTTTATTTTTTTATAATCTTCATTGTATCTATTAAAAGAATCTATGTTAGATAAATTTGAATGAAGATCCCACATATCTCCAGGATATAAACATAAAAATTTAACATTGGGATTTTCTCTTGAAAGATATTCAATAGTTTTATCAATTTTGTTAGAAGAGTCATTCATATAAAAGTTATCCTGTTTAGAAAAATAACAAAAACTTGCAAAAGGTATGACAGTTTTGGGATTTAAAAATTTAATATTACTTGAAAGTTTTTTTAAAATTTCAATTGACCATTTTCTTCTTTCATCTTTATTGTCCTTATTTGATTTTCCAATGGCATAGCTAAATTGAACCAAAAGAATGTCTATTGGACCAGTCAATTTTTTTATAAATTTAAGTTGAAAATCATTTTTAATGTCACAATCATTTAAGTTAAGTATCGTTATATTGTTGATTTTAATAATAGACATAGAGTCTAGATACTGAAAAGGAACTACTTGTATTGTAAAATCTCTACCTAGTTGAAATTTATCTTTAAAATTTATTTCATTAACATTGGGTGAAATTTTTTTTAAAAAATTAACAACTCTCTTATCAATTGTTTTCTGAAATAAAAAATTATTTTTATCAGAGAAAATTTTTAAATTTGAAGGATTAAAATGATCTGGATGTTCATGACTAAACCATACAAAATTTGATTTTTTAAGATTTTCAATTGATTTTTGACTTGTTTTAGATAATAAATCCCAAGAGTTGTTAAAAACAGACCCTTCAATCCACGGATCCATAGCCAATGAAACGTTATTATGAGATAATATGAGACAAGAGTGGTTTACAAATTCAAGAGAAGCCATAGTTAAATAGACCTTATTATATCTTTACAAGCCTGGATACTATTTTTTTTAACTTTGTAATTTATTATTTTTTGAGCAAGTTTATTAGAACCTAGAAAATTGAAATTTTTATTATTTTTAAAAAAATTTTTCTTTATTTTTAAATCATAATATTTTTCTAAATAATTGATTATTTTATTAATATGAAATCTTTTTCCACTAGAAATAATTAATTTATCGATATTTTTTTTTGAGATTGATAAATTATAAATTCCTTTACAAATATCATCTGCGTGTGAAAAATCTCCACTGATATTTAGTTTATAAATATTCTCAATAAAATCTTTATCTCTGTTTTTAAAGGAGTCTACTAATTTTGGTATTAAAAATTTTTTATTTCTAAATTCAGAGTCATGATTAAATAAAATGGCTGTTGTTGCATTAATATTGTGTTTTTTTTTCATTAATAAAATAAGCTTATGGGAATCAATTTTATATTGTCCGTAATATTCATTTGATCTAAATCTATTTTTTTCTGAAACAGTTTTTTTAAAATTCTGAGAAAACATCAACGAAGATCCTGCAAAAATTAAATTAGTCTTTAGATTAGTTTCTACTATTGAATCTAATAAATTTTTTGTACACTTCATGTTTTTTAGATAATCTATCTTATAAGTTTCTTTATCTTTTCTTTTTAAATGACTATTATTAGTTGAAGCTAGATGTAATATTATATTTGGTTTAATTGTCTCTAAGTGAATCTTAATGTCACTTTTAGATTTTAAATCATTAATCTTATAAATAATTTTTTTGATTTTTGATTCTTGTCCTTTTTTAATAAATCCATAAACTTTAAACTTTTTTTTTAAGTAAAGTTTAGATAAAATTAACCCATCTTGTCCCAGTGCTCCTGTAATCAATACTTTTTTCAATTTGGGTAACTTGAGATTCTTATTAATGATCATATTTAACTATCTTTAATTAATTTCTTGTAATCTACGTTAAAATCATAATATTAAACTTTTTTATCATAATGTATTCATATTCAAATAAAAATCAAAAAATTGCAGTCATTGGATCTGGCTATTGGGGCTCCATAATCATTAACACTTTAATAAATTTAAAGTTCAAAAACATAATTGTTTTTGACACAAGTGTTAAAAACAAACTTATAATAAAAAAAAAGTATAAGATTATTAAATTTGAGAATAATTTTTCAAAAATACTTAATGATAAGCTCATCAAGAATATTTTTGTTGTAACACCTCCCATAGAGAATCTAACAATTGTAAAAAAATTGATTATTTATAATAAAAATATTTTTCTAGAAAAACCTGGTTTTCATAATTTAAAGAATTTAATAAAAGTTCAAAAATATTTGAGAAAATCTAAATCTAAATTAATGTTTGGTTATATTTACTTTTATAACGATTATATTGAAAAAATTAAAACAATTTTAGATAAAAAAATTCTTGGTGAACTTCAATATATTAGTTTTAGTAGAAAAAATTTAGGCCCAATTAGAAGTGATGTTGATGTAGATTATGACCTTACATCACATGATCTAAGTATTATTAAAAAATTATTTAATAGATTGCCAAAAGTAATTTCTCATAAAAAATACTCCTTACTAAAAAAAAATATCAGCGATATCTCAAATTTACACTTAAAATTAGGGGGTATTAATATAGATATAAATAATAGCTGGTTAAATCCTACAAAAGAACGGCTAATTAAAATCATAGGTAAGAAAAAAATGTTATCCTTTGATGAAATGAATTTGGATAGCCCTATTAGAATTTATAACCAATATGCAAAATATCCTGAAATGAGTTTTTTTGATAAAAAATTTTTTAAATCAAAAGCTTTAATATACAAGGGTAAAAGTATATCAATCAAGACAAAATCAGTGTCACCATTAATCAATGAAATCAAGGAATTTTTTAGTACAAAAAAACCAATAACTGACATTAAATTAGCAAAAGAAATTTTAACTTTTCTAAAAAAAGTTTAAAATTTTTACTATTTTTAACATTTCTTTTTTATTTAATGTTGGATCAATTGGAATACTAAAGCATTTTTTAGCTAAATTTTCAGAATTTATATAATTATTTTTTTTGAACATTGATTTAAGTGCCTCAATTTGATTTAAGGATTTGGGGTAGTGAAAACCAAATTCAATATTATTTTTCTTAAATAAATCAACTAATTTTTTTTTATCATTAATCTTAATAACATATTGATGGTAAACAGAACCCTTGGAATAATTTAATTTAGTTATTTTTTTGTTTTTTATGTTTTCATCATAAAATTTTGCAATTTTTTTTCTTTTTTGATTATAGTTGTCTAATAATTTAATTTTTTCGATTAAAATAGAAGCCTGCAAAGTGTCTAGTCGACTATTAAAACCAACTTGGGTGTGAATGAATTTTACTGTAGATCCTAAATTTCTAAAATTTTTAATTTTTTTGTAATGATTAAAATTATTTGTAGTGATAATTCCAGCATCACCATAAGCACCTAAATTTTTACCAGGATAAAGACTGAAACAAGATATATCAGCTAAAGATCCTACCCTTTCATTCCCTAGATTTGCTCCATGTGCTTGTGAACAGTCATCAATAATATAAATATTATTTTTCTTAATCATTTTTTTTATTGTATTTATATTAACTACAGATCCATACAAATGTACTGGCATTATTACTTTAGTTTTTTTAGTAATCTTTTTTTTTAAATTGATAAGTGACATAGTGGGTTTTGATGGTTCTATATCGACCAAAATAGGTTTTAGACCGGCATTAATTACAGCAAAAGCTGTTGAGCAATATGTCATTGCAGGGATTATAACTTCAGACCCTTTTGGTAAATTTAATATTTTTAATGAGATTGTTAAAGCGTCCGTACCGTTAGCACACCCAATAGCATATTTTGCATTACAAATAAGTGCAAAAGATTTTTCAAATTTTTCAACAAAATCACCAAGAATATAATTATTTTTGTTTATTACACTGGTAATATTCTTAATAATATTTTTTTTAATAGGACTATCTTGTTTTCGAATATTTAAAAATTTAATCATAAAATACAGGTTATTAAAGTTTTATTTATTAAATGTATTATCAAATATATTTAATATAATTTAGTATATTTTAATAGATGGTAATGGAAAAATAAATTTAGTTCCTTTTTTTCTAATTTTGTTTTCTCTTTTTAATATTTCATCCTTAAAATGCCAAGGTAACACTAGATAGTAGTCAGGATTACAAGATCTAGAAGTTTTTTCAGATATAATTTCTATATTTGTACCAGGGGTTTTTAGGCCAAATTTATCTGGATTTCTATCAGCAATATATTTTATTTTTTTATGATTAATTTTATAAAACTGTAATAGTGTATTCCCTTTAGTAGACGCTCCATAGCCATGTATAATCTTATTTAATTTAATTTGTTTATCGATAAAAATATTTAATTTCATCTTTAAAACATTAATTTTTTTAAAAAAATTTTTATAAGTTGAATAATCACCTAGCTTGAGTTTTTTTTCATGATCAATAAATTTTTTAATCTTTTTATTATTTACTTTAATCTTCGAATTTGATTTTGTTAGTAAATATTGTTTACTTCTACCATTAATATTAGTTTGATTAATGTCAATTAATTTAAGACTATTTTTTTCAAACATATTGATCAAAACCTGTGTTGAATAATATTCAGCATGTTCATGACAAATAGTATCAAACATATTAAATTCAATCAAAGATGCTAAGTCAGCAAATTCTAGAAAAAAAATACCATCATCCTGTAAAAGATCATGAACATCTCTTAAAAATTTATTTGGATCTGTAAGATCATAGAAAACAGATAAAGCTGTAATAATCTTAAATTTTTTTTTTGTTTTTGATAGTGCTACCTTTTTTGAAAAAAAATTATTAGAATAAAAATTTATTTGTTTATAATGTTTTTTATATTTATTTAAAATAGGGTCTATACCAAAAGTAATAATTTTTTTTTCATAAAAGTTTAATAATGTCCCATCATTACTAGCAATATCTAGTACATGATCATTTTTTTTAAGTTTACTTATCTTAGACAAATATTTAACGACATTTCTGACATGATTTGTCATAGTTTTATTAATACCAGTTCTGTATCCATAATCTGGGCCATACATGTATTTTAAATTATATTTATTCTTAAGTTGAACTAGTTTACATTTTTTACATATTGCAAGATTGATAAATGCTTTCTTAACATTTTCACTGTTCTTTATAAATTTTCCTGTGAAAGATTGATTGCCAAGTGAAAATATTTTTTTAAGATCATGACTTTTGCAATTTCTACATTTTTTAAGTTCCATAAGTATGAATTATATATATATATAATAATATGGACTTCTATAAAAAAGTAATTTTTGTTTTTATTACATTCATTTTCTTTACAGCAGTTTTTGTAAAATTAATTGAACCTGTTTTTGAGAGACAAATATCAAAAATTTTTGAAGGAAAAAAGCTATCAGATAAAATTAAAAAAGAATTAGAAAGCAGCACAAAAGATTTTTCCCCAGAAAAAAAAGAGTTTTACAAAAAAATAGTTAAAGATACTTACAAAAAGTGGAAACCTTTAATAGATGAAGCAATAAATGAAGCTAATAGCGAATTAAAAAATAACTAGCTGAGAATACATTTTTTTGGCAGATAAATATAAAAATAGTTTGAAATTTTGCCATTATATTTATTAAGATTTATTTTTTTTGATAAATAATAATTTTGTAAATCTAATATTTCTTCATTATTTTCAAAAGTTATAATTAATAAATTATCATCATAAATTAATTTTTGAATATCATTAATTAAATTTGGTTCAAAGTATTTCATTAAAATATCTTTATGAGTTTGAATTATAAATGGTATCAATTGGATTTTTTTAAAATCAAATAATACATAGAAATAGCTTTGACTTGTCAAATTTACTGCATACTCAATATTACAAGTATTTTTAACTTTTTTTTGATAATGGATATATTCAATTAGTGGATGCCATGTATTTTTATCCCATTTTTGTAATGAAAAATAAGAAATATTTTTTTGTTTAAATTTATTGTTAGTGTGTTTTAGATCTTGATAATGAATGTATCTATTACCATTAAAATGAGAATTTGTCATTTCAAAAGAAAAAATAAGACTATAAGAAATAATAAAAGAAATAATAAAATTTAAAATAAATCTATTTTCTTTCTTTTTTAAATTATTGATTATGTAAAATAATGTAATTACTCCTAATGATAAACTTGTAGCTAATTTATCCATCCCATATAATTGAGATTTAAAATTCAATGAAAATACAAGTAAATTTAATACTAATAAATTTTGATTTATTTTTTCATAATCTTTTTGAATTAAGTACATAAAATTAACAATTAAGTAACCAATATTAACTGTAAAAATAATGCTATAAAATAAAAATTGAGGTTCATAAATAAAATTTGAAAAAGTATAGATATATAAAAAAATAATATATTCATAAATTTTATGTAACAGCGTAATATTATAATGATCTGATAAAATAAATGGTATTTTTTGATACAAAAACCAAGTTTCGAATAGATTAGAATAAATTAAATATATTAAAAATAAAAAAATAATTAAAAAAAAACCACCCATCATATAAAAATTTTTTTTTATAAAAACAAAATATTGTTTTTTAAAAAGATAAAATAAAATCAATAGTAATGTTAAAAATAACAGTATTACAAAATTATATATTATAGTTAAAGAAAGGTAGGACATCCCAAGCAAAATTCCTGAGATAAAATTTTTCTTAGAGTTACCCGATATATAAAGTCTATAAAACAAAACAATAAAAAAAAATGATATAAAATTTGGCCAAGGTGATGTTGGCCAAGGATATATCAAAAAAATAGAAACAGATGAAAATAAACTATAAAAAAAATTTTTAGTTAATTTATAAGTTATATTACTAATCAAATATAAACTGATCGAGTAAATAAATGATGTAAAAACAACTATAGAAAAAATATTTTTTTCAAACAAAAATAATATAAATGAATGAATTAAAGTTGTACCCAAGCCGTATTGTATAAAAATCTCTTCAAATGGTTTTTTTTCATTTAATAACTCAAGTGCATTAGAAAAGATAAACCCCCAGTGATAGCCATCGTTAATAAATTGTCCATGCCATATACCACCAATAAGTGAAATAATTGGGACAATAAAGAAAAGTAATATTTTTATTTTTATTAAATTTATCATTTTTAAAATAGAAAAGAGTCAATGAAAAACAAATAATTGTTATTTATAATACATAAACTATCTGTATAAAGAATAACATGAAATCATTAATTGCAATACCAACATATAATGAATTTGGTAATATTACTAATCTTATTGAATCAATAATATCTGAAACTGTTAATTTTGATATTTTGTTTATTGATGACAGTTCATCAGATGGAACATTGGAATTGATTAATAAACACATGAAAATTAATAACAATATTAAATTAATATTAAATAACAAAAAGATGGGTGTTGGAAATGCACATTTAGATGCAATAAATTTTGCATATAAAAATAATTATGAAATTTTAATAACAATGGATGCTGATTTTACTCATCATCCATCATATATAAATTCTATGGTCGAATCTATGGCTAATAATCATGTGGTGATTGGATCAAGGCATGAAAAAAAAGACTCAATAAAATCTTGGCCTTTATTTAGAAAATTACTGACTCAATCGGCCTATTTATTTACAAAATATTTATTAAAAATAAATTTTGATGCTACTAGTGGGTTTAGATTGTATAATCTAAATAAAATACATTCTAATTTTTTTGATAATATTAAATCAAATGGATACTCTTTTTTTATTGAGACTTCATTTAAATTCAGCAAAGTCTTAAATATTAAAACACTACCTATTGAAATGCCCATTAGATTTGCAGAAAAATCTAAGATGAAAATTTATGATATGATAACTACAGTTTTATTAATGATTAAATTACTATTTAAAAATTTTAATTAGTCTTTAGATGTTTTTTTTGTAAAAAAAATGTATTTAGCGGATATTTTTTTTTAACTCTTTTTAATTTTTTTCCCTTACCATCGTAATAATAGTCATTGTATGAGTATTTTTTTAAGAATTTTTTTATTTTTAATATATCTTGATTAGTTTCAAGTATTATAACAGGTCTGGAGTAGCTAATTATTCTTTTTAACCCTTTTATCACCTGCAATTCATAACCATTAGTATCAATTTTTATTAAATCTATATTTGTGTCGATTTTATTAATTTTTTTAATGAGAATTTTTTTTTTAATAATAGAAATATTTTTTCTAAATTTGAAATCTAGGCTAATTTGTTTATTTAGATAAAATTTATCAAAAAAAGAATACGTAATTAGATCATAATTTCTTTTAAAAAATCTATATCTAGGCATAAAAATATCACATTTAAAATTTTTTATACCAATTCCATAAGGTTTTATAATTAATTTTTTTTTTTTTAAATTTTGGAGTGTTTTTACATATGTTTCATCTGGTTCAAAACAATAGATTTCCTTTACTGATAAATTATTCAAAAAAAATTTTGAAGCAATTCCATCACTAGCACCAACATCATAAATTCTAATTTTTTTTTTAAGATTAATTAATTTTAATCCTTTGAAATCTGCTTCAAAAATATTTGTAAATCTGACTAACGATCTTGTAATTATATATAATAATGGATGACATCTAATAATTTTTTCAATAATATATAAAAATCCATTTTGTGTTTTTGATTCTTTATTTAACCTAAAATTTTTATTCATTTATTTATACATGTATTTACACAATTAATAAGAGAGTGTTAAATACTTTCTATTATCTTGAAGAAATCAATTTTTTATATCTAAGTAGTTCTAATTTTAATTCTTTATCTTTAATTTTATTTCTTTTTAAACCAATTAAATTTTTAGTTTTTTTTTTAGCTGGTTTACCATAAAATTTAAATCCCGGAAAAACCTTTAGTTTTTTGGTTATAAAGCTATTCATGCCAATCATCGAATAAGATCCTATAATTTGATTTTGATGCACACAAACATTCATACCTAATTGAGCAGCGTTCATAACAAGAACATTTCCACCTAGAATTACATTACTACTTAAAGTAACATCGTTTTCAATAACACAATCATGATCTATTGTTGTTGAGTTCATGATGTAATTATTGTCACCTATCAAAGTTTTTTTACTTATACTTGTTGGAAGATGAATGTTACAATATTCATTAAATGTATTATTGTTACCTACAATAATTATACCTTTACTCTTGGATTTTGGGTGTTGTGCATTGCCACCTATTACAACATAAGGACCAATTATATTACCCTTACCAATTTTAAGTTTATTCCAATTTATAACAGCAGTTTTATGAATTAAATTTCCTTTAATTTTTTTAAATTTAAGCATCTCAATGATGATCCCATATATACTTATAATTTTTTTTAATATTAAAAGTTTTATGAATTATAAAATTAGCTACTATATGATTGGAAAATATATCGAAATACCTTTTTTTTGCATTTTTAGATCTTTTAATTAATTTCTTTTTATCATCTTTAATCAGGGATAATTTTTCAATTAAATCTGTTGAATTTTCATAAGTTACTATTTCATCATTATCAAAAAAATCTTGATACATTACATCTTTGTGAATAAAGGGAAGTATACCATTGCCCATGATTGATGCTATCCTATTACTTGAAGAGTACTTGCTTGGTCCACCCCTACTCAAATTTAAAGCTGTTTTTGCAAGCATTAGTTGAGAATTAAATCTGTGGTTCCATTTTGGTTGCTCATTGTATAAACCAAGAATATTAAAATTTATATCATTATTAGCTTCGTCTAAAATTTTACTAATAAAAATTGACCTATCATCAAATTTATTTTTTAACTTTCCATAATTAACTCCATGACTTAATGCAAAAAATAGATCTGATGTTTTATTAGATTCATAAAAGTGTCCATTTTCAATGTTGGGGTCAACTGGTATTGGCAAAAAATTAAGTTTTTCAGATTTAATATTGGTTTTCAATATATCGGGACTTGTAGTTACAAAAAATTGATCAATCAAATCGTGATTTTTTTCGATTAGAGACAAATTTTTTAAATAAAAAGGGTCACCTTTCATTAAATGATCTTCATACCAAAGTGCAATCTTACATTGATATTTTGTTTGAGCAATTTGAAGAGTTTTTCTTAATAAATCATTATTATGACCAAGCAAAAGCATGTCGGGTCGATAATTTTCAATAATATCTAGAATTTTTTCATCAAGATTTCTAAAATTAATAATTTTATTATTAAAATTTCTATAATCAAAATTTATAACATCATGCCCATTTCTAACTAAACCATTTGTTAATTTGTGTGAAATAGATAAATTAAATAATCGATGGTCAGTTCTTTCACCAAAATTAGCCATATGTATTATTTTATAAGAATTAATAGTTTTTTTTTTAAAAATTTTAGAATTTTTTTTATCAATATCTAATTTTTCAATACTTTTAATGGGCGTGTGAACAACATTATTAAAATTATTTTTTTGTATTTTTAATAAAAGTTTTTTGTTATCAATGAGTTCAGATATTAATTTAATTAAATTATTTTTATTATTTTTTTTAAGTATCAGATTATTTGTAAATGTTTCATTTAAACCACCACTAACTGAGGTTATTACGGCACAACCCCTGGATGCGCTTTCAAGAGCCGTCCTACCAAAAGGCTCTTCCCAGGTAGGATTAACTACTGAAATAGAAGATTGACAATAAAAAGATAGAATTTTTTTATGGTTAACCCAATTTAAAATTTTTAACCTCTTGTGATTAAAATCAAATTTTTCTCTTTCTTCATTACCACAAACTAATGCTCTCCAGTCAGGATATTTATCTAATATCTTAATTATAGCTTTACCAAAAATTTCATAGCCTTTACTCTTATTCAATTTGCCAGAAAAAATTATTATTTTTTTTTTAACAGGAAATTTTGAAATCAAGTTTACAAAATTATAAATAACTTCAACATTATTTTTATAAGATAAAGAAAGATTCAAAAAAAATTTATTTTTGACCCAATTGCTAACAAAAATAACTTTATTACATTTTTCTAATAAAAAATTTTTTTCATTTGTAGTTTTGCTAAATCTAATGTGGTTAGGGTCATTATGAAAAATAAAATTAATCTTGATAGTGGGGTTATTTAGTATTAGAAATCTAGCATATTCAGGTCTATTATGTATCTCAACATGTGTTATTTTCTTTTTAATAAGAAAGTTATTAATTTTTTTTATATAATTTAAATTAGTAAAAAATTTATCTTGTACATCAATGGGAATTATATTCTCTCTTAAATACTTTTCATCTTTAGTAATTTTTCTACAAAAAATGACAGTGTTTTTTACTTTTGTATGCATCATATATTGATTAACCCACACAGAAACTGCTCCAAAGTCCTTATTAGAAAAATTCTCTTTTAACGGAAGAATAATAGCAAATTTATTTTTCATAAATTATATTATAAATTTTTTTAAATATTTCATCAGTATTGGATTTATATATTTTTCTATAATTTTTTGTTGTTGGTGTCCAAGTATTTAGCCATTTTTCATCATTTTTACTCATTATATCAACACTTCTTTTACCTAATAATAAAGATGTGTGAATAAAGAAACCCGAATGACAACTTATATTTATATAAGAATTTTTTAAAAAAAAATAAAAATCATTAATAGGGATATTTTCTATAACTATTATTTTATCATTTAGTTTCATTTTATTGCTTAAAGCATTAAAATTTATCTTTTTTATATTTAGATTCTTGTAATATTCATGATTATTATTAAA
>MDSY01070033.1_pt1 | contig 12359 bp, 10 predicted proteins | sample 811131 | NCBI WGS metagenome assembly MDSY01 (sample SAMN05326643, study PRJNA326480) | marine metagenome | isolation source: seawater | place: Atlantic Ocean: South West | collected 2010
CCAAAATGATCTTGTTTCCTGCAGCTAGCCCTTTGAACGCTGGAATATCTAGTGTTGATCCGGCCAGCGTAATCGTTGCTGACCCACCTTCAACTGCGGTTACCTCACCGTTGAGGAGGTTCATGGCGGGAGAGCCGATAAAGCTGGCAACAAACCTGTTTTTGGGGCGGTCATAAAGATCTAGCGGGCTGCCGACTTGTTCCACATGACCACCGTTCAGAACCACGATTTTGTCCGCCATAGTCATGGCTTCGATCTGGTCGTGGGTCACATAGATAGTTGTCGTTTGCAGGCGTTGATGCAGCTCCCGAATTTCTGCGCGCATCTGAACACGAAGCTTGGCGTCAAGGTTGGACAAGGGTTCGTCAAAAAGGAAAACCTGCGGATTTCGCACAATGGCTCGACCCATCGCCACCCTTTGCCGTTGTCCCCCAGACAGCGCACGGGGATAGCGCTTAAGATATGGTGTCAGGCCAAGAATTTCAGCTGCATCCGCGACCTGGCGTTTCACCTCGGCCTTATTAATCTTTCGGAGTTTCAGCGAAAAACCCATGTTCGCTTCGACCGTTTTGTGCGGATATAACGCGTAGGACTGAAACACCATTGCGATGTCACGTTGGCTTGGCGAAAGATTATTAACCTTTCGATCCCCGATGGTGACATCACCTGATGTAATTTCTTCAAGCCCAGCAATCATCCGCAAGAGGGTAGATTTACCGCATCCTGATGGGCCCACAAGCACCACAAATTCGCCGTCGGCGATATCCACGTCGATACCATGGATAACAGCTGTCTCGCCATACGTTTTGTGTAATTGCCTTACTGAAACCTCTGCCATTGCCACCCCTAAATTTGGCTATCTCTTTGTAATCTGCCTAGCTCACGGCCTGACTTTTGTCCAGTTCTGACATGACTAGCATGTTAGTTACTTGACAGATGAAGATTTTACAGGAACTTTAAGTTCAGACAGGCAACGTCACGTGACTGCCATTGATACCCTTGACGTATCGTCATCGAACGAACGGAACGCATTGAACAATGGCAATTATGAGAACGACGATGGTTCACTGAAAGGGAGAAATTAAAATGAAAGTCGAACACTATAACGCCATTATAAATAAGCAAATGAGCCGGCGAGGTATGCTTCAAGGCGCCGCGAGCGTCGGCGCAATTGCCGCCATGGGAGGTCTTATTCCCAAACAAGTTTCTGCGGGTGGACACTCTGCATTGCGAGCCGAGATTCTGCAAATTCCAGGTGTTGGGGCGGGTTCCCCGACTGACGCCGACTGGCAGAAAGTTGGTAACCTTTGCCTTGGGCCAACAAAAGAGCGTGTGGCTGAAGGTGAGTTCGAGGGGGTTGAGCTGACTTTTATGGGGTTGAACAATCAGAACCTTCATAACTTCCTGTTCCGCGGATTCCTAAAGCCTTGGGAAGCTTACACAGGTGCCAAGATCAATTGGGTTGACCTCGCACAAGCAGATTACAATCCACGCCTACAACAGGCGATTGCCACAGGCACCGTTGACTTCGACTTGATCGAAATGGGTGCCCCTTTTGAAGGTGACACAGCTGGCAAAGGCCTGCTTGATGAAATGCCCGCGTGGGTCGAGGAGCAGATCGAAGCCGACGATCTTGTGAGCTACTTGCAGGCGCCAGTAGGCACCTGGGACGGTAAGAAATACCGTGTCACTATCGATGGCGATTGTCACACATTCTGCTACCGGACTGACTATTTCGGCGACGGAGCAATTGGCGGCGCATCTGTGCCTAAGACTTGGCAAGAGGTGAACGCCGCCTCCAAGGAGTTGATCGGCAAAGAGGACCCACTGACAGGACTGCCTGCGCATGGTTATCTTGACCCGCTCAAAGGCTGGGGTGGTTTCGGTTTCTACTTCTTAGAAAACCGCGCGGCGGCTTATGCCAAGCACCCATCTGACCCTGCATGGTTGTTTGATCCAGATACGATGAAGCCACGGGTCAACAACCCGGCTTGGGTTCAGGCGATCCAAGACGTTCTCGATCTCATCGAGGCAGGTGCTTATCCCGCTGATCAAATCAATGCTGATCCAGGCACAACGGGTTTCCAACAGTTCCTTGCTGGTACTGGTTCTATGTTGATGTGGTGGGGCGATATCGGCTCAAACGCTCGCACGTCAGACACTTCTTTGGTCGGCGATGTCGTTGGCTTTGGGATCAACCCCGGTTCTGATCGCGTCTACAACAGCCAAAGCGGCGCTTGGGAAGACACTTACAACGAGGCACCTAACATGGCGTACCTCGGTTGGGGTGTCTACGTCACCAAGAACGTACAGGGTGACGACAAGAAGCAGAAAGCAGCATGGAGCGCAGCAGCGCATCTGGGCGGTAAAGACATTTCACTGTGGATGTCAGCCTATCCATCTGGCTTCCAACCTTACCGGAACTCGCACTTCCAGTACGACGAATGGGAAGCGGCAGGGTACGATCGTGCCTATATCGAGGACTACCTTGGATCGAATGCGGACAGCTACAACCACGAGAATGCTGCAATCGAACCGCGTATCCCAGGTATTTTCCAGTACTACTCAGTCGCCGAAGACGAATTGGCCAAGGGGTATGCCGGGCAATACGGATCTGCTCAGGAAATCGGCGATGCCATCGCCGCAGCCTGGGAAAAAATTACGGATCAGATTGGCCGCGACAGTCAGGTCGCGCTTTACAAGGCCTCACTTGGGCTTTGACCAAAACGTTCAGACCGCCGGTACATCCGGCGGTCTGACTCTAACCCCCTAATCTGAGGCCGCATTGCCATGAACACCGCAGGTGATCTGCTTCACGTCGTGACCGCGGATAATATCTCTGACCAGCGCAGACGTTTTGCCAAGCTGATCGTTTGGGGATCTGCTGTGCTGATGTTTTTTGTGGCGGGTTTACAAACTGCTGACCAAAACGACTGGATTAACCTTGGGTTCGAAACGTGGCGTCCGACCCTTTACTCTTACTGCCTTTGGGCAGTTTGCCTTTGCGCCGGGCAGGTCATTGCCCGTGGTGAACATGGCAAACGTACCCTTTTTGTCTTACCCGCTACGCTTTTTGTTGTGTCGATGGTGGTGTTTCCACTACTGTTTGGACTGGTCATCGCGTTCTCAGACTGGAACCTTGCATCGCCTGATGGCAGGCAATTCAACGGCTGGGACAATATCCATCAGATGTGGGCTGACCCTTTCTATTGGAACGCAATGCGTAACATGATCTGGTATTCACTCGCTATTATCATGGAATATGCAGTTGCCTTTGGTCTCGCGCTTTTGCTGAATGCCCAAATCAAAGGGCGGAAATTCTTTCGGGTCGCGTTTTTGCTGCCTCTGATGCTGTCGCCAGTTGCCGTTTCGTGGATGATTGGCAAGTCCATGCTGGAAAATCGCTTTGGCCCGATCGCACGCATGCTGCGTGAAATGGGCGTGGACAACCCATCGTTCTTTTCTTCGCCCGAAATTGCTCGTCTGATGATCATGCTGATGGATGCTTGGACATACATCCCCTTTATGATGATTATGATCCTTGCAGGGCTCCAGGCCATCCCCAAAGAATTACATGAAGCCGCCGAAGTAGATGGCGGCAGCGCTTGGACCCGGTTCTGGGAGGTGACATTCCCGCTCATGTTACCAGTGTCGATCACTGCGATCCTGATCCGCATTATTTTCAAATTGAAGCTGGCGGATATCATCATTAACGTCACCTCCGGCGGACCAGGGGGCGCAACAGATAGCGTTACATCCTTCATTTTCCGCGAATACCGAGACCGGTCGAACGTCGGATACGGCACGATGCTAGCAATGTTCTATTTGGTGGTTATCGTGATTGCGATGACGATCCTGATCAAGGCGGCTGACCGCTGGATGCGACCGAGGTACTAAGATGTCAGATCAGATTTTCCACGATAGCGATGCAGATCGCGCCTTCAAGGCCAAACGCTTTACTGGGCGGGTGGCAATCTATGGGATCTTAATACTATGGGCATTCATTGCGCTATTCCCGATCTACTGGACAATTACGACCAGCTTCAAGATGGCGCCCGACGTGATGAAAGGAAACATTATCCCTTACTGGGACTATACACCGAGATGGCTGGGCTGGCGGTCGCTTGGGCTATCGCCTGACACCATCAGTAATGAAAGCACGGTGCGTGCCGAATTCATGAAACGGTTCTGGAATTCTGCGGTTATTGCTGTGTCAGCTTCAATGATCGCTGTTGGTTTGGGCAGTTGCGCCGCCTACGGGCTATCACGTTTCAATTACAAATTTGGGTTCATGCGAAACTCAGACATTTCTTTCTTTTTTCTAAGTCAATTGATCCTGCCACCGGTGGTTTTGGCCTTACCATTTCTGGTTCTCTACAAAGCACTCGGCATGTTAGACACGCGAATCGGTCTGATTTTGCTCTATACTTTGACAGTTCTGCCGATTGTTATCTGGATCATGCGCGATCAGTTCGGTTCAATACCTTCTGAGTTGGAAGAAGCTGCGCTTGTCGATGGTCTGTCAATCTGGGGCGCATTCCTGACGATCATCTTGCCCATTGCGCTTCCCGGTATGGTCGCGGCTTTCATCCTATCGCTAGTTCTGACCTGGAACGAATACTTCTTTGCAGCTCTGTTGACGTCGAGCCATGCCAAGACGTTGCCAGTAATGGTGGCCAGCCAAACCGGCAGTCAGGGCATTAGCTGGTGGTCTATGGCAGCGCTCAGTTTCGCCGCAATCCTACCGCTGATCGTGATTGGCATTGCACTTGAGCGCTTCATCATCAAAGGGATGGCGGCAGGTGCTGTGAAGTAAACTAGATCCCAGCGAGATGGACCTTGATCCCCAGCGCCTGCGCGAGTGCTGCACGGCACAGAACCGCATCAAGTGCGGATTTAGCATCGTTGGCATAGACCACATTTACATGATTGGCCTTGTGGCGCGCCATCAATTTATCCCTGTCGATACCATCCAATTGCGCATGCATGATCGGCCATTGTGGCGTCGTGGCATCAAGGCGGCGCTGCGTTTCACCCTTTGAAAGGTCCAACGCCTGACCAGTGCCAATGTCCATGTGCAGGGCGTTACCCTCTACGAAAATTCGCGACCAGACGATAGAGCCCGGCTTTGCAACACCTGCGAGCGTAGATCCGCCTAGCCGAAAATACATCGGCGGTTGCCGGTGCCCCACCGAACCTGCAAAGCCGTCTACATGGTGTGCGGGTGGTGTAGCGCCAGAAATTTCGAATACCCAAACGAATCCGGCATCGCCGTCGCGGTCTTCATCTCCCCAACGTACGTCATGCAGGGTCGTTTCCACGGGCAACCCAAGGGCTGCCTGCACGCGGTTGGTCAAAAGCGCATCTAGCCCCGAACATTCATCCACTTCGTTGAAGTGAATGACCGGTTGGCCCGGTTTGATTTCTTGCCCGAAAGTATCAAGCACCGGCGGGCGTTCTGAATTGTTTAATAGCCCTTCGACGAGATCTGAAGCGGGTAGCAAATCCTTTAGCCCCTGCTGGTATTGGATACCGATGGCGTCACAACCGTACTCGTTCGCCATCCGCACGGCGGCAACATACATGCGGCCTTGCCAAACCACCTGAGAGTGAGTGAGTTCAGTGGTTTCATGCTCACCGAACCTAAATTGCATTCCACGTGCCTCCAGCCAGTCCAGTACGGCACGACCCTCGCCCTCAGGCACTTGGGTCGTCTCGTAATATAGGGCCGATTGCGACAGGCGCTCTTTGAATATGCCGGTAGGATGAAGAAGATGATCTGGGATGATGGCATTAAACATCCCCATACAGCCTTCATCGAATACGCCCATGATCAGCTTGTCGCGTCGGATCTTCTCGGCGACATCCTGCGCAATTTTTGCTAGATGATCTGGCACTTCAAAATCGTCACGGACGTGATCCACCGTATGTAGCAGCGCCCCAGTTTGGAGCCATGTGCGAAATCCTCTCAGAAAGAAATCATCTGTAAAATCCACACTCCAAAGCGTCGCGTAGGGCACACTAGCCTTGGTCAATGACCCGTTGAGGTTCAACATGCCAACCAGTCCCGGCCATTGGCCCGACCAGTTTGCTACGGTAAGTATTGGGCCATTGTGATGGCTCAGCCCTGGCAGCACGTGGTGTGAATATTGCCACGCCGATTGCGCGACAATGAGCGCGGCATCAGGTGGAAGGTCCCGAAATACATCCATGCCTTCACGCTGAGATGCAATAAAGCCGTGTCCCCGGTCAGGGCTGAACGTATGGGCGCGTATAATTTCAGCCCCATTGTTGCTTGCTGCCATCGTAAGGGCGTATTCCATGGTAGACTGCGCGGGCCAACATGTTTGATTTGCACTTTCTCGCAAATCGCCACTGGCCAGAAGATAGACTTGTTTCATTTACTAACCCTCCGATTAGAATTTCTCTACGCGCGAAGTCCCTCGCATGCCTGGCCCGGATACTCTCCACCGTTTCGTCCAAGTCCACGATGAATTTTAAATCATTGCCTCGAAGAAGACAAACAGGGCCCGTTCTCAGAGCGACCCAATAGGCAAATTTGAGTCGCCTTGTTCCTGATCTTTTGCCATGGGCTGCGCGCTGATAAAGACTTTGTAATCTGCGACCTTTGCGGTCTTTGTCTGCGCCTGTGCGATCAAAAATAAAACCGTGGCACCGCCCGCTTTTGCCTGAACGATCAAGGCCGTCACCGTTGAAAGAGATCCGGACCCGCCAAGACAATGAACAAATCGGCTGATTTCAGAGGAGAGGCCGCCATATCGCCCTGCATGCGCCTTGCTTCGACAATCATTTGGCAGGCAGTTTCGACCCGCAAAGGGTCGATTCTTTTGGCGACTTTGCCGAGCTCGGCGAGTGCTGCTTGCATATCGTTTTGCAGCTTCAAGATGAAAGCTCTTTCGCGATATCCTTCGTTTGTTCATAAAGCCTGCGAAACAGCGCATAGTTTTTCTTATAGGCAGGATCTTTTGCTGCGGTGACCTGTGTGGCGATCGGATTCCAACGGGCGATGTCCGCAAGTTCTACCTCGCCCAATGCCATCCGTGCGAGAAAAGCATCGCCATAACTTGCGCCAACTGTCTTTTCGCAGACGACCTGATCAACCTGCGATGTATCTGATATTGCCTGCATCCAAAGTGTATTTTTCGTGCCACCCCCGACAGCCAGAATGCGGGCCAGCTCAACACTGACTTCGCGGTAAGTTTCCACGACATGGGCGGTCCCAAACGCAATGCCCTCGATCAAAGCGCGGTACATATGACCACGCGTATGTGTGAGGTTCATTCCAAAGAACGCACCCTTTGCCTGCGGGTCATGGATCGGAGTGCGCTCACCAGAGAAGTAGGGAAGGAACAGTAGCCCATCGGAACCCGGCGGGACCTTATCCGCCTCTGCCGCGAGAGTTGCAAAGGCCGTATCGCGCGACAAGTCGCGCGCAAACTGATCGCGGAACCAGTGGGTGAGCGTTCCAGAGGTAGCCAGCCCCGCCATCGAAGCATGTTGGCCCGGAAAGAGCCAAGGAGCATACCACAGCCGACCATCTCGGACCCGATCCTGCGTGAGGGTGATAATAAAGATGGTCGAGCCATACATCATCATCATGTCGCCAGGTGATCCTACGCCAACACTCAGAGCCTCTGCGGCTGCATCAATTGTGCCTGCTGTTACAGGCGTGCCGATGGCCAGTCCAGTCGCCGCTGCCGCTTCTTCGGTAACGTGGCCCGCGATTTCTGACGACCACAAAAGCCGCGGTAGCATTTCTGGCGTCACAATCTCAGGCGCAAGATCAAAGCACCAATCCTGCGTACCCGCATCGTAGATGGGAGAAAAATTTGCTGCCGTGTAATGGTCGATGACATGCTCACCGGTCAAGCGATACACTAGAAAGCTGGTGGACGTCAGTATCTTGGCCGTCTTAGCATATAGGTCCGGCCGTTGTTCTTTTAGCCATAGGATTTTTGGTCCAACGGACTGAGACGTCAGAGCGTTGCCGCAGCGCTCCAAGATGAGAACTTCCCCAATGCGTGCGGTCAAAGCCTCAACCTGAGACATCGCACGGGTATCAACGCCATATAGCACACCGTTCATCAACGGCGCGTTGCTTGCGTCTACAGGCAACATGCAAGGACCAATGGCTGAGCAAGCAACGGCCTTGATCTCTTCTGGTGCACAGTCAGATCTGGTTATCAGCTCTTTTGTGACCTTTACAAAGTCACCCCACCAATCCTCCTGAGGCCTGTGTTCAGCCCAGCCGGGCTGCGGAACAATCATCTCATGCGCATGGTGAGCTGTTGCAATCACCACGCCTGCGGCATCGACCAAAACGCCTTTGGTCTCAAATGTCCCTATATCGACTCCCAGTGTATAGTTCATGCCAAACGCTTTAGTGAAAAGTCTGGGCCAATGCGGGCAAGTCCTGCAACCAAGAGAGCGGATAGATCTACCAGATCGTTTAGCTGGCAGACCTCTAGCGAAGAATGACTATAGCGCATGGGAAACCCCAAATCGATGGCGGCAACACCCTTTCCGACATGCTGAACATAGCTAAGGTCGGTTAAAACGCCGACCTGCGCAGATCGTTGCAACCCAACGCCTGCGTCCTCAGCCGCATTTTCAAAAAGGGAAACCAGCGCAGGATGTGGCAAAACTCCATTCAGCGTCCCGCGGCCATGAAAACTGTAAAGGCTCATGCCCGGACCACTGCCGAGATACATCTCTCCTAAATCCCCAGCATCCGGAGTGTCGCTGGCCAGCATCAGATCGATTTGGATGGCTATATCGGGTTGTAAGGCCTGTGCGGCACTTAAGGCACCGCGCAGATTGAATTCCTCTTGCGTGGAAAAAACAATGTGAACTGTTGGCCCACCGTCACGCTCCGCAAGACAGCGCGCTACCTCCAAAAGCACGGCACATCCAGCGCGATCATCGACAGAGGTGCCAGCGATCCGACCACCAGCAAGCTCAACAACATTGGGGGCATAGGTTACGGGTGTTCCAATAGTAATGCCTGCCTTTTCAACCGCTGCCTTAGTGCTATGGCCTGTATCGATGTAAAGGTCAGCGGCACGTACAACTTTGTACTTCTCATCCGGTTGCGTCGCATGGTGACTTTTGTTGGCGATTACACCGGGAATATCGCGCCCGTCCGCCGTGCTCAGAACTACTGCCTGGGACGCCAGCGCGCGTTCCGGCACCCCTCCCATCCGGTGTATGCGGATCAATCCATCATTTTCGATTTTACGTACAATGAAACCGAGCTGATCCATATGTGTAAACAACATCACAGACGGGTTTCTACCAGGGAATGTGGCTATCAGATTGCCTAATGTATCTGTTTCACAAGTGATTGGCATTCGTTTGGATATCGCGGCGGCAACCCGGTCCTCGTGGCCAGAAAGGCCTGGAATCTGCATCAATGCCTTCAGATCATCCGCGATCATCGGGCTGCCTTTGCGCGGTCCATAAAGTCTCGAGCGCGGTCCGGATCGACTGCGTTCCAGGTATCGCCATCGACTTTAAGTGACGAGCCAACGATACATCCATTCGCCACACGCATGACCTCAGCCACAGTGTCATGTTTGACCCCAGTATTTGCCAAAACCGGGATATCCGGCAGCACCGCCTTAACGGCTTCAAGATCTTCCATCTTTGCAGCCTCGCCAGTGATTTGGCCGGAGACCAAAACGGCATCAGGAATGGAGGAAAAAACAGCTGAGCGCGCTCGGTCTGGTAGGGGGCGCCGGTCAAGACTATCAGCAAACTCTGCATTTACATTGTAAAGCATCAAAAGATCATCGCGTCCCAGCTGCTTGCGATACCTCAGTGCGCTGCCTGCATCCGGCGCCCAATGTCCCATGTCACTTGCATAAGTCCCCGTAAATATCTCCCGGCAAAAGGCAGCACCAGTTGCTGCAGCCAGCGCAATCGTGCTGCGTGGATCCCAAAGGACATTCACGCCAAAGGGCACGGCAATTTGATCTCGAAGTTGCCCAATCACATAGGCCATTGTGGCCGTACTAGCGGTGTCAACATGAAATTCATATGGGCGATCATTTTCATTACCGAACATGATTGCATCTACTTCAGCTGCCTGAAGTGCAGTGAGGTCAGCTCTTGCGGCCTCGACCAACCCTTCTAGACCACGCTCGTTGTCATGCAAAGGTGTCCCGGGCAGTGCGCCGAGATGTACCATCGCAATCACTGGCTTTTTTGTCCCTAAGACAGTCTCAAAGCGCTGCATGTATGCCTCCCACGATTTCCTCCATGCTGCAAAATTTTGAAGGTGCAGTCCAGTGTTATTCATACTAGCATGTCAGTTGGAGGTACACGCAAATGACATTGCAAACCAAACATTGGGATCGACTGGGAAATGGCGGCCTGACATTCACGAAGCTTGGCATGGGCATGGCCCCTCTAGGCAATCTCTATCGCGCCATCAGCGATGAAGAGGCGCATGCAGTTTTGACCCGTGCCTGGGATGCCGGAGTACGCTATTACGACACTGCCCCACTATATGGGCTTGGTCTGTCAGAAACTCGGCTAAATCCTTTGCTGCGCGGCAAGGATCGCGACAGCTACGTCCTTTCAACCAAGGTCGGACGTTTGCTAAAGGCCACCACCCAAGACAATCGCGATGGGCTCGATAAGTGGTTTGATGTCCCTGCAAGGAACGAAATTTATGATTATACATACGATGGAGTGATGCGTTCGGTTGAGTTCAGTCTTGAGCGGATAGGCGTTGACCGAATTGATATCCTCTTTGCCCATGACATCGATCTGGCAAACCATGGTTCTCAAGAGGTGCTTGACGCAAAGCTAGCCGAACTTATGGATGGCGGATATCACGCGCTGATATCCCTACGGGATCAGGGTGTGATCAAGGCCTTTGGCGCAGGCGTAAATGAATGGCAACCGTGCCAGTGGTTGGCGGAGCGTGGGGATTTCGACCTGTTCTTGCTCGCCGGGCGCTATACGTTGTTGGAGCAAGAAGCGTTACAAAGTTTCCTACCATTATGTGAAGAGCGCGGGATTGGAGTCGTCATTGGGGGGCCATACAATTCTGGTGTTTTGGCCACGGGTCCGAAGCCCGGCGCATATTATAACTACGAGCCCGCGCCAGATGAAATCCTAAAGCGTGTCGGTGCGATTGAGAATATCTGCACGCAGCATGGCGTACGTCTGGTCGATGCCGCCTTTCAGTTCCCGCTGCACCATCCCTCGATTGTATCTGTGATCCCTGGTGGGCAAGGACTAACGGAGATGAACAGCAACATCGCTGCAGAAAGCGCCGATATTCCTACTGCATTGTGGTCTGATCTCAAGGTTGCCAGTCTGCTTCGTAAGGATGCGCCATGAACATGAAAATTGACAGCCATCAGCACTTTTGGAACCCACGACGTGGGGACTATGACTGGATGCCAATGGATAATGAAATCCTGGCTAGGGTCTACGGCCCCACAGATTTAGAACCGCACCTGTTGGCCACCGGGGTCGATCAAACTGTTCTTATTCAGGCCGCAGCAACGGTGGAAGAAACCGAGTATATGTTGGGCATTGCAGATGCATCGCCTCGCATCGCCGGGGTTGTTGGCTGGATTGATTTCGAAAACCCAGACCACGCATACCATTTGCGCAGGTTGGCCAAACACCCAAAATTTTTGGGAGTCCGTCCTATGATTCAGGACATACCAGATACGAATTGGATGTTACGGGACGACATTCAATGGGCCTATGAATTGATCATCGAGTGCGATTTGACGTTCGACGCTTTGGGTTTCCCCCAACATCTTGCGAACTTCCTGACGCTGTTTACGCGATACTCCGACATGCGGTTCGTTATTGACCATTGTATGAAACCCCAGATCCGCAACCATTCCGAAGACAGCTTTACCCATTGGGCCGATGGAATGAGCCGTCTGGCCAACCAGACCACGGCGTACTGCAAATATTCTGGACTGGTCACGGAATCCGACGGTTGGTCACTAGAGGGGCTGCGCCCCTACGTAGAGCATCTGCTGAAGACATTTGGCTCTGATCGATTAATGTGGGGGTCCGACTGGCCGGTCTGTCGCCTTGAGGCCAGCTACGATGCCTGGCATTCTGCCGCGCACGCGTTAACAGTAGATCTGTCCCAGGCTGCGCAGGATAGGATTTTTGGTGGTACAGCGCAGGCGTTCTATCGCCTTTGACTGACGTGGGCAGCAGCAGCCTTTTGTCCTGTGGACACCGCTTCGGATAAGGAAAGCCCACGCATTCTGCTGGCAGCGTATGTACCGACAAAAACATCTCCGGCTCCATGCGTTGATATTACGTCGACCAAATGCGCTCTCTGTACTTTACAG
>MDSY01150882.1_pt1 | contig 12357 bp, 8 predicted proteins | sample 811131 | NCBI WGS metagenome assembly MDSY01 (sample SAMN05326643, study PRJNA326480) | marine metagenome | isolation source: seawater | place: Atlantic Ocean: South West | collected 2010
AGTAATGGTGGGTCATCACCGTTCGGAGGCGTTGACCCACAAATAGTTGGGGGCATTCTGGGGTTCATCTTGGTCTCAGCAGTGGCTTCGAAGGTCATGGGGTAAGGGTTGAAGTGAAGCTCGCGTTGTGTTATATTTACTAGTTCTATTATATTCAACTTTTACCCACCAAATCCGCGTCGCTCATCTTGACCTTCATCCTCCGCCTCTCTTGCTTCTCTTTGTAGGTCACCATCGTATAAGCCACGCCCCCGGCTGTGTTGGTTACGATTCCGATGAGGTGTAACCAGCTCGGTGTCAACCCACCGAGTAAAAAGAACCCCAACACAGTGGACACGACTCCTTTCAATACGCCGACGACGGTAGTGGTGAGTGCGCTGTTCGAAAGCGTGCACAGGAACAGCGCGTAGTTGAGTAGCATGCCCGCTAACAGTGCGAAGGTGAACATGCACATGAAACCTGCGTCACCTGACATGTTTGTTAAGCGCTCCACGCCCCTTCCGAGCTCCCCAGTCACAAGCACCATGAGTAACAACGGAGGAGCGGAGAGCAAGGAATTGTACACCATTATAGAAACCGAATCCATGCCCTTCTCCGCGCCTGTTCGTTCCACTACTAACAAGTAGCTGGCTTGCAACGCACAAGACGTGAGGCCCATGACGTACCCGGCTGGGTCGAACTCCAAATCTCCGTAACCCGCTACTAAACACCCAACGACCACCACTGTGATGCTGATGACGACTTCTTTGGAAGGGGCATCTCTTAATCGTAACACAGAGTTTACACTGAGCACGACCGCGGGGGTTAAACGCTTCAGTGTGTTGTACGTGGGCACGCTGACCTTCGCCAGGCTGGCGAGCGCAAAACCGACGTTGGCGTTGTACAGAATCGCCACGGGGAGCAGCTTCTTGGCTTGAACCACGCTGATGGGCGCGAACGAGACTTTCCCTACTTGTCGCAACGCGAAGAGAATCAGGACTGTGATTACCATCTGCGACAACAACAGGAAGTTGCTCTCCTCCAACCCGTACACGCTCATCACAGCCTTGTTGATGAACCCCATCGCGACGGCGATGGCGCCGTAGAGCACTGCCGCGAATGCGCCCACCGCCGAGGACGACGGGGGCGGCGCCATGGTCCCCGTGCCGACTTTTTTGATTTCTGCTTTCGCCTCAGTTTCAGTTTCGTTTCGAGACCGCCGCCGGCGCCCCCAAAAAGTGCGCCCCATTCTCTCCGACGCGTCGCGCACGACACTCGCCGCTTCGTACGTGAGATGACGCCCTCCGCCTTGGCGCTGGGGCCGCGGTGTGCGCAACACCCCCGGGTGTTTCGCCCGGCCGTTTCCACGGTCCGCGCGCCGCCCGGGCGTCTCAACGCACGCCCCATCCGCGCCGGCGGCGGTGGTTCCTTTCGGGTTCTTGAATACGGTGACGGAACTCGCCCTGATGAGCGGTTCGGGCGCGACGACGGGTTCGAGGACGACCGAAGGTCTCACAGTGGGCGTGGCGGCAGAGGTGGACGTGGTGGGCGCGGTGGCAGAGGTGGACGTGGCGCCCGAGGCGGTCGCGGTGACCGGTTCTCGGACCGGTACGACGAGGATGACGATTGGGAGGATGAGCGCCCCCAATCCCGAGGGTCGTTGCGCCAGAAAGGCCGAGGCGGACGTGGCATGAGCTCGCAGCGGGGATTCGCGAGCAGAGGAGGAAAAGGCGGTGACTGGAACGCAGGCATGGACGACGGGTTTGAACAGGACAGTTTCGGCCGCCGGGACGACCGCCGGGGAGGCTTCAACGATGAGCGCGATTCGCGGCAATTCGCGAGACCCGAACGCGGAGGCGTGCGTTTCGGCGACGACGACGGCGAAGGGTACGAAGATGAACGAGGGTATGCAACGTCTCGAGGCGATTCACGTTCGTACGGAAACGACAGGTTCGAATCCAGAAACGAACGGGCACCGCCTCGTGATAGGTACGACACCGACTCCAACCGCCGGCAACCGGATTCCGCAGCCTTCATCAGCGTGGAGTGCGCCGGGCAGGAGGGCCGGATCATCGGCAAGGGCGGCGAGAAGATCCGGGAGATTCAGGAACGGACGGGCGCGCACTTGTCGGTGCGTAAGGAGCTTGGTGTTGTGGAAGTGGAGGGGGGGGATGTTCACGCGGCGGAACAGGAAATTCGTAGGTTAGTGGAGGATGGTCGACGGAGCGACTCTACCAGGGGATACAGCGCGAGCGAACGCGAAACGCGAGAAAGTCAAAGAAGTTCTCAACGAGACGAGTACGGAGACGAGTACGGAAGAGACGACGGGTATGGCGGTTCGAGAGGACACCGTGACGATTCATATTACGAAGACGACTCCGACGACGACTGGGTTCTCGAGGGTTTGGAGGATGAGTTGGCGGATGCGCGCAATTGGTCTGGCGAAGCCGGCGGTGAGAACGACGCCGGACGGTACCGCCCCGAGGCGATGGCGAAATACGTGGACGACGACTTCGAACCCATGGTGTACACCAGGGAGCCGGATGACGCAGACGAGTACAACTTTTTCGCGGGCTCGCGGTTCAGACAGTTGGGGGCGAATGAAGAGGTGGATGCTGCGTTACAGGAGATGGGCATCGAGCGCCCTTCGCACATTCAAGCCCTCACATACAAGGCGCTCAACGCCGAGTTTGTGCTGGACAACGCGCGGGAAGGTGGTGAGATGTCAGAGGCTTCATCCGAAGAGTCAGATGCACCCGAAACACCTTCAACGGCTTCTTTAGACAGCGAATCGTACGTCCCTTCTCAGAACATTTTGCTCGCGGACCAGGCTGGTTCCGGTAAGACGCTCGCGTATTTACTGCCGCTGCTACAGCGGTTACAGAAGGTGGAAGCCGAAAACGGCCGCGCCAAGCCAAACAAACCTCGATTGTTGATTCTTTGCCCGACCTCAGAGCTGGTGATGCAGGTTTTGGGGGTTGTGAGGCAGCTCGCGCGAGGCGGGTTACGCTGCAGGTCTTTAGCCATGACGGGCGGCAACCAGGGCAAAACGCAAACGCAAGCGCTGAAGGAGGGGATAGACGTGGTGGTCGGTACGCCCGGTCGCGTTTCGCACTTGCTGGACGTGGGAAAGATTGACGTCTCCGAACTGGAAGCCGTGGTGATGGATGAGTGCGACGTGTTACTTGGTGATTCGTTTGAGTTTGCGGAACAGGTCCGGCCTTTGAGGGAAGCTACGCTGGCGGTTACGAACAGCACGACTCGGTTCGTTTTAGTCACGGCTACCATACCGGAGGACGTGTTGCGACAGTTGCGGGAATTCTTCGACGGCGATTTGCGAGTCGTGCAGGGCCCGGGGCTGCACAGACCGGCGGCTGGTCTTTTGGAGCGGCTAGTGGATTGTTCAGGAGGGGACGTGGTGGATGACCAAAGCGGCTTTTACCGCAAGTACAGAGCTCTGGAGCAGTTGCTGGAAGCTGAGCGGGAAAAAGGACAGGGGAAGAAGGGCAAGGGCGGCGCCGCTCGACGCATGTTACTCTTCTGCAACAAAATCGAAACCTGCCGCCGGGTGGAGAACATGTTGCGTAGGGCGGATAAACACGGCGAGCGGTTGGTTCCGGTGCCGTACCACGCCGCGTTGACAGATGAGCGACGGAAACAGTCACTTGAAGAGTTTCTACAGCCACCGAGACCGGGTGAGACACCCATGATGCTGGTGTGCACTGATAGGGCGAGCAGAGGATTAGATGCCTCGCTCGTCTCGCACGTCATTCTCTTCGATTTCCCGAGAGACCCTAGTGAATATGTCAGACGAGTAGGACGAACAGCACGTGGGGCGCTCGGTACGGGAGAGGTGTCTGTGCTTGTGCTGGGGAGACAGGTCCGCTTGGCCAGGGAAATTATGCGCAGGAACACGCGTGGCGACCCGGTAGAGAGCACGCCGCAGTTTTAGAGAGTTGTATGTATGATCAGCTGATTATTTTCTCACAACGAAATCTTCGAATCAGGGAGACGAGCGTTTTCCTTGCCTCGTTTCGTTCGTCGTCTCATCCCATCTAACGCCCGGCGGTCTTCTTGGTCCACATCCACGACGGGTTCCTGCACCCCGCGCGGCAAACCGGCATGCAGTTGCACACGGGAACGTACGCCAGGTTGTTGTACACGGCGTCGCCTTTGCCTTCGTTGCGGTTCTTGCGGCAGTGGTATTCCCTGCGGGAGAGGAGAGTTCGTCAGTCGTTAAAAATCGAGGAGCCGGAAAGGCGAGAATCTCATAAGAAACATCGAGGCGACGAACACGCACCAGTGCGTCTCGGTGATCTCTTCATCAGCCGCAGCCTCGAAGATCGTGGGGCCGGTATCTTCTTCTTCTTCTTCTTCTTCTGTCATGGCGTCCGAGTACAGGGGGTGGCGCAGGGGAGACTGAGCCGTCCGCGGACGCGCGCCGTCCAAAGCGTTCGAGGAGCGTTTTTGTGAGCTTTTTTCGTTTTGTCCGAGGCGAGGAAAAAAAGAACAGCTTTGTTTTTTAAACTGGGCACCACGATCTCGGTGGCCAACAACCACAACACGAGACGCGTCGGGGGCAATTATCAGCGCGCTTCTGGTCCCGATGTCCTCTTCGGAGACTCCGGCTGATGGCGAGCTGATTCTGCATCGTTGGCCGTCCGCCTGGGGCCTCCCCTCGCTGTCCCCAGAGTGCGTCGCCGTGGAGACGTACCTGCGTTTGGCGGGTTTGCGGTTCACGTGCGAGGATTGCAAAACCCCGTACGCGTCACCGTCTGGGCAGCTCCCCGCTTTAGACCAGTGCGACGACATCGTGGGCGACGATGCTGGCGACAAAAAGGATACCTCGAGGGACCACACCGGCGTGTTAGCCGCTCGCAGAATCGCCGATCATCTGTCAAAAAAAGTTGCAAATCTCGATTCGCACGTCGTTTCACAAACTGACCGCGCAAACCTCACCGCGTTCCTGGCGCTCGTGGAGGCCAAGCTCGCCACTGCCACCGCGCACTACACGTGGATCGACCGTGATAGGTTCGCAACGCACACAAGGAAAGCGTACGGCGCAGCGTTTCCAGCGCCGCTGTCGTATATTATTCCGTGGCTGTGGCGGAGTAGGGCGTTAAAGCGGCTTGGCGACGCTGGGGACGGTAGTTCAAACGACGCTCACATCAGAAAAGGCGCGTACGATGCGTACTCCGCTTTATCGCAAAGATTAAAAGATGGCGGCGATCGGTACTTCTTCGGCTCAAAGCCCACTAGTCTGGACGCGATCGCTTTCGCGCATTTAAGCTACCACGCGTTGTCGCCGGTCGGCGATCGGCTGCGGGACGAATTTAGTAAGTTTCCGAACTTGGTGGAGTACGTGGAACGCGTGCGGAAGGTTACGTTTCCTTCTGAAGACGGAACCTCAAGCGGACTCGGGGGAAGTGCCATGCACGCGATCGACTCGTCGAAGTGGCTCGATCCGCCGAGCAGCTCTAATAAGTCACGAAGAAGTTGGTGGGGCTCCAGTACTACTGAGGAGAAGGAAAAGAAAAAGCCGCTGTCGGCGAAGGAAATACGGTTTCGACGGCGTTCGCGATGGAGCGTCGGCATCGCCATCGCCGCCGTCGTCGGGTACCTCCTCACAGGGGAGCTGATTACTTTCGTGTTTTCGGAAGATGAAGAGGGTGGTATTGAGGTTGACGGTTCAGATTCCACAGCGCAACCGGTGGAAGAGCTGGAGGAGCCCCTGGACGACGACGACGCCGAGGAGCCGCCGCCCGAGGAGGATGAATAGAGGAGTTGAGTTTTTATAAAGTTATTTTTCAGATGCTTCCATAAACTATGCTTGCCAGTGTACCTAGGCACACTCCGCCTCGTCCTCCTCCGACTTGACTCGAGTCACTCCAGTCTGACGATGGAGGCTCGAGCGTCGCGTCGCCTCGCGGCGTTGGCCGGCCAACTCGTGGACTCCTCGGGGGTTTCGCGAAACTGGCACACGGCGCCGTGCGATCGCGGCGCTTCCCTCGCCTCTGGCGCTGTGGTGGTCCACCCCTCCGTCGCGGCGGCGCTCGCGTCAGGCGGCGCCGTGGTGGCTCTGGAAAGCACCATCGTGTCGCACGGCATGCCGTACCCCCAGAACCTTCAAATGGCCAGGGAGGTTGAGCAAATCGTATGCGAGCGGGGCGCCACCCCAGCGACGGTTGCCATCATCGAAGGCATCCCCAAAATCGGCCTCGACGATTCCGATTTGGAGAAACTCGCCGTGATGGGCACTGCCGCTGCGAAAGTCTCGAGAAGAGACATAGGGTTATGCGTGGCTACCGGAAAAACAGGAGCCACAACAGTGAGTGCCACTGCATTATTAGCCGCACGAGCTGGGATCAAAGTCTTCGTTACTGGGGGTATCGGGGGCGTGCATCGCGATGGAGAAAACTCAATGGACGTCAGCGCGGATCTTACGGAGTTAACGAAAAGCCCAATAGCCGTGATCTCCGCGGGCGCCAAGTCTGTGCTCGATATTCCGAGAACTTTAGAATATCTAGAGACACAAGGGGTAGCGGTAGTGGGTTATGGCGTTACTGAGTTTCCGGCGTTCCTCACGAGATCATCGGGGTGCGAAGCGCCTTGTTCCGTGAACACGCCAAAAGAAGCCGCTTTGTTGATCAAGTCTAATTTACGTCTGGGGCTGGGGGGGTGCGTGTTCGGGGTGCCTATTCCGAAAGAGTTTGAAGCGACTGGGTCGAATGTACAGAAAGCAATTACGAAAGCACTGCAAGAGCTTAAGAGAAATAAAATTAAGGGTCGTGACGTGACTCCTTTTCTGCTGAAGCGTGTGCTGGAGTTATCGGGAGGCGCTTCGTTAGATGCAAATTTAGCGCTGGTGAAAAATAATGCCGCCATTGGAACAGATATCGCCGTGGCACTGGCGAACGTAGCGCAAGAGGAATAACATGAATAATTCATACGTAGTACACAATTCATCAAAGCCCTAAGCCCTAACCCCAAACCCTAAACAATTCAAACTTCTACTTTCTGTTGCGACGCTCTGTCCTCGACAGGTTCTAAAATGCCAGCCGGGATGACGTCGCCCAAGGCGTCGCCGTCTGGGTCTTTTGTTTCAGTTACAGGTACGTTCTCCCCGTCCGAGCCCTTCGTGACGTTGGTGACGTCCTTCATCGGATCCCCTTTTTTCTCGGAAGACTTGCCAGTAGAAGGAGTATCATTCTTTCCCTTTCCACTCTTCACCCCCAGCCCGAGCAGATCAAGAATCTCACCGCCAGTCAGCGTCTCCTTTTGTAGCATTTCGGCGCTCAGCTTATGCAAATCGTTTGTGTGCTTTGTGAGCAGCTTGGTGACCCTGGCGTGCGAATCCCTCAGGAGCTGCACCACTTCCTTGTCCACCAGAGCTTCCGTGGCGCGGCGACCGCCCTTGGACATGGAATCCACGTGCACAGGCCCCACCAGCGACGATAAACCAACCTCCCCGACCATGTACGTCGCGAGCCGCGTGGCTTGCTGCAAATCCGAAAGCGCGCCGGTCGTGACTTCGTCTTTGCCGAAGATCAACTCCTCCGCAACGCGGCCGCCCATGCACACGTCCAGTCTCGCCAATAATTGCTTCCGCGTAATGCTCGTCTCATCTTTGTCCGGCAGCTGCGTGACCATCCCGAGAGCGTTGCCCCTCGGGACGATCGTGGCCTTATGCACGGGCATGGCGCCCGCGGTTCGCAGCGCCACGATCGCGTGCCCGGCTTCGTGGTACGCCGTTAATTTCTTGCTCTCTTCCGTCAACACGGCGGACTTGCGTTCCACGCCCATGATAATCCGGTCCTTGGCCCACTCTAAACGTTGCAGGCTGATGGTTGTTTCGCCCGAAACCGCGGCTTGCACCGCGGCCATGTTCACGAGGTTGAACAGCTCTGCGCCTGAGAAACCCGCCGTCCCTCGCGCAATACCCTCAACCTCCACGTTGTCATCAACCGGTTTGTCTTTCAAGTAGTGCTTTAAAATCTCTCGCCGGCCGCCAACGTCGGGGTTGGGGACGTGCACAAGTCGGTCGAACCGTCCTGGTCGGGTTAACGCAGGGTCCAGCTGCTCAGGAATATTCGTCGCCGCGATGACGATGATGCCTGAGGGTTTTTGGAAATAGAAGTCAGTCTTTTGTATGGGCGATTTGTAAAGTACAGTAGTCTGGACAGTGGGCAAACAGTTAGGGGATAAAAAAACAAAGAAAACGTACCTTCGTTCTGTTCGAACCCGTCCATCTCGGTGAGGAGTTGGTTTAGCGTTTTTCGGCTTTGGGTTTCAAACGCTTTTCGCGACGTCCCGACGGCGTCGATTTCGTCGATGAAAATAATGCACGGCATTTTTTGTTTCGCCGCTTTGAACAGCTGACGAACTCGTTTCGAACCAACACCGACGAACATCTCCTCGAATTCCGAACCGGCGCGGTAGAAGAAGGGAACACCGGCTTCGCCCGCTACAGCTCGCGCTAACAGCGTTTTACCCGTCCCAGGCGGTCCGCTCAACAGCACCCCCTTGGGTAGCTTCCCCCCCAGCTTGGTGAACAGACCGGGGTTTTTTAAATACTCGACAATCTCCTGTAACTCAGCCTTCGCCTCGTCGCACCCCTTGACGTCGTCGAAGGTTTTCTTCAAGTTGTCCGACACAGAAGAAGCGTCGTACTCCTTCGGGTCAAAGGAGGACTTTTTGCCATCCTTTTTTGAGTCAGATCCGGGAAGCAATCCAGAAACACTACCGCTACTTCCTAAGTTGGTACTCGTCGATGTTGATGTGCTTGTGGCGCTTGACGTTCCAGATCCTACCGTCACTTTGCTCGCGTGTCGCTGAGCCGCGCCCATCGCGGCAGACCCAACCACCCCCAGCAGCGCCGAGTAAAAAACGAAATTGATCAACCTCCCGCCCTTGGCTTTTCCAGATGAGGCGTTGGAAAACGCGTCGTACCCGTTGTTCTCCGGTACCACGACGACGTGCAGCGGAACATTCGCAGACCGGCCGGGAGCTGTCTTTTTTGAATTCGAAGCGTCACCCGCAATACTTTCAGGCACAGCCCTTTGGCTCAGATCCTCGAGCAACCCGGGGAGCTTGCTCCTCGAAGCGGCGGAGGTAGCCACGGCTTCAGTCACGGCTTGCACGGCTTGCTCTGACGTGACTTTCTCATCCCGCATGATGTTCGCCGCGGCCATGGAGAGCTGCGACGGGGGCATCTGTCGTTCGTCCATACCGTCCAACTGCTCAAGACGTCCAGTCGCTGCCATGGCGCGTAAATACGCCACCACAGAGCCAGGTCCAGATTCGACGGTTCGCGATTCGAATCGAGCCACGATTTCGTCCCACTGCTCGTTCGCCGCTAGCTCGCGCATGTACACATCCTGCTTCACGAAGTTCTCGCGGTCGCTTTCCGCGGCTAGGAGGAGTTGTTCTAAATGCTCCGCACGTCGCTTGGCGGGGATCTGGTCGAACCACTGGCGCACTTTACTCGGGACCAGTTTTGAGAGACCCTTTGGTTGTGTTTGCCCATATTCATCTTTGGTGCTGTCGACGGTGCCGTCCGGGTTTGAAGCATCGTTCACTAGGGACGCTACCACCGACTTCGGGGGGTCAGCCAGGGAGGGTGTTGAACCACTCGTCTCTGTCGTCTCTGTCACATCAACCGTGTCCTCTGTGTCGTCAGCCTTCTCGCCCTCCGTGTTGTCTGCGGTCGCACGAAGGAAGATCTGCGACCGCGCCTTACGCGAGACGTGCGGCGCGGGGGACGCACACGCGGCGCGTCGAGCGCGGGACGTCGCACCGCGTGCGTTAGGCGCCGCCATCACGCACGGGCCGAGCACCAACGACGTCGACGCCGACATCGTGGAGGTGTGCGTGTTCCTTGCGCGCCAATGTATGGCCAGGTTAACGTGATCCAAGGTCAAACTGAGAGAGTCGTCAGTCGTGGTCGAGAAATCGACGTCGCGAATCGCAGATTTGGCGAGGCTCTCATCAAACTCGCAAGGAGCTGGGGAGGCGTTTCTCTCTCGAATCACATCGTGTCGCCTCGGGAGACCCGACCTCCAGACCGCGCCGCACTCCGCCGTTTCAACACAAAACCAGGAGTAGTATGACCGGGAGTGGAATCTCGCGAAAGCCCGAGCGTTTCGGCGGTTCTGTGACGGACGAGCAAAGGGACGCGTTGCGAGCTCAACTCGATGCGTTCCAGTTGCGAGTTGAGGCAACCACAGACCAAACCCAAAAAGAAGCACTAAATGAAGCGCTCGAACAACTCCGCGCCGAGACGAAAGAGCTGGAGCGTCTCAGGGGGGTGTGGCACCAACGCGGGCTACCGGGTGTGGAGAGGGACTGGAATGATATAACAGAACCAAAACAAGCGGTACCCCCGTTGGAAGATACCAGGTACAAAGCGTACTTGGAAGAACGAGACGCGGAAAAACGGCTCGCGTTGAGAGACAATAAAAAATGAAAATGAATGAATGATACCACAAGATGGAGCTCCGCGCGCACTGAACTCCAACTCTCTTTATTGCTGTTATACCTCGCCGCGATTAAATATAAATTTAACGCGCGGGCGCCTTTTCGTACGCGTCCAGCTTGACCATCTGGTCCGGGTCGATCACTAACAGTTCCTTCTCCTCAACATCGGTCATCACTGCCCCGGCGCCGAACGTCACCGCGCTTTCCCCTTCCACCGCACCTACCGGTTCCTTCTCCTTCAAACCCTTCGCCTCGGCAATCACATCGGGCATGATCTTCTTTAAGCCCTTTGTGCTGGCGCCATACACAGCCTTATCAGTGACAACCTCCGCGGCGAGCTTACCCGCCAGAACAGCGCCTTCCATACTTCCTAAAAACTTTTGGCTCGTCCAGTCCCCAGCCAGGGTGAAGTTGGAAATGGGCGTGGCTTGGGACGGGCGGTACTTGTTCCTGCCCGGAATCGCCGCGTACACGGACCGCGGTGTTTTCACCACAGCGTGCTTTAACAGTTTCGCGCCAACCCCATCAGGCGACCCGGGCCCGATTTCAAGCGGAAACAAACGCTCCAGCTCAACCATCGTGGCGTCTACGATTTCCTGGTTGCTCTTCGCGATCCAGTTGGTTTTCCCCCCCGCGATGGGCGAGCACGGCGCAAACACCAGCTCCAGCATGGACTTTTCCTCATCGTAGTACTCCTTACAGGTTGTGCTCATGTCCGCGTACACGGAGAGCAAAGGACTCCTGGAAAAGCAAAGGTGGTCTACGTTCTGTAATTTCCGGTCGAACCACATGTGAATGTTAATCACGGGAATGCCTTCGAGTTCTTGAATCTGGTGGAAGAACGGCATGGTGCCCCATTGTTTGGGCATCATGCGTTTCATGATGTCCACCGGCACGGCGCTGACGTACTCGTCCGCGGTGATTTCCTCACCGGAGACCATTTTTAAGTGCTTAACTGATCCGTCGTCGTTCAGCACGAACTCCTTGACGCGCTGCTTCATCTTGACGTCGCCGCCCCTGGCTTTGATGTGGTCCACCATGGGCGCGCAGAGTCGGTCGGGCTGGTTCCCGTCTAAAAACGCCATTTGAAGCCCGTCGGTTTCGTTCAGGAAACGGTTCATCGCGGTGAGCACCACGGTCATGGACAGCTTGTCAGGGTCGATAAAATCTAAAGCCTTGGCCATGGAGATGAAAACCTCTTCGTTGATGCGCTCGGGCATCCCGTACTTGCGCATGAAATCCTGCACGGAAAGTTCGTCCTGCTCGTCGATGAAATCCTGGCCCTCGATTAACATGGGGATCAACGGAGGCGCCGTTTGCAGCTTCTCCGGAAGCGTCAGCATCTTTTGGTTCATCAGAATCGCCAGGCCGAAGTTTAACGGGGCGGGGATGCCTTTGATGAAGTTGAACGACGTGAACTCGCCGGGGAGTTCCTGCATCGCGAAGATCATCTTGTGCACTTTCCACTGAAGCCGGTCTTCGATGTCTAACTCAGCGAACAGGTTCATCATGTTCGGGTACGCGCCGAAGAAGATATGCAACCCGGTTTCGATCCAGTCGCCATCCTTGTCCTGCCATGCTGAGACCTTGCCGCCGAGCACGTCTCGGCCTTCAAGCACAATCGGCTCGTGGCCCGCATCGGTGAGGTACTTGGCGCACGCGAGGCCGGACAGACCCCCACCGACGATAACAACCTTCTTCTTCTCGCCCATGTCCTTCAGGTCCTTGAACTTCTGGGACAAAGCGGCGCCTTCCCGGTAGTTGTCCGTGTTGGCGATCTGCGCCGGTTTGGGGAAGTCCTCCGCGACCACCTTGAGCCCGGGGCGACGGGGCGCCACGACGCGAGCCGCCGAGGTGGTCTTCGCCTTGACGCGATTGCCCATCGCGCCGCCGCGGCGGCTC
>MDSY01025958.1_pt1 | contig 12356 bp, 13 predicted proteins | sample 811131 | NCBI WGS metagenome assembly MDSY01 (sample SAMN05326643, study PRJNA326480) | marine metagenome | isolation source: seawater | place: Atlantic Ocean: South West | collected 2010
AAAAATTTTTGAAGAAAACTTAGAAAAAAATTTATTCTCTAAAATTGATAAAAACATAAAAATAATTTTTTTTTCATCAGATATGGTTTTTTCTGGTAATAAAAAATATTTTTCAGATACTTCTAAAGTAAATGCTATTAACAATTATGGAAAGAGCAAAGCCAGAATAGAGAAAAAAATTAGAAAATATTTTATAAACCATATAATTATAAGATTTCCAAAAATTTATTCTAAAAATATTAAAGATAAGACGCTCTATTCTAAAATAAAAGATGATTTAAAAAAAAGTAAGCACCTAGATTTATTCACTAATCAATTAGTTCATTTTTTGGACATAAGAGATTTTATTAAAGGTTTTAAAGCTATAATAAAAAATATAGATAATTTAAATGGGACTTTTAATTTTCCAGGGAATTTATTCACATCAAGATATGTTTTTGCTAAAAAGATTGTTAATAAAAATTTACAAAAAAAATATTTAATACCGATAAAATTGAATTCAAAATTTAAACATTTGCCAAAGAACTTAAAAATGAAAACCTCTTTGTTTAAAAAAATAAATTTTTATCCCAAAAACTAAAAAATGATACTTTTAAAAATATTTACTTATCTATTGTCTCCAATAACAGTATTTTTATGTATTATGATTTACCCATTAATTAAAATAAAATTTTATGTTTTATCTAATGAAAGAATAGGAGAGTTAGTTTGGACAGTTGAAGAATTTTTCTATCACAAAAAAGTTCATAAAAAAAAATACATAACAATTTTTATTTCTACTGACAAGATATGTAATCAATTTTATATGAAAATGATAAAAAAGAAGATGCTTATCTTCCCTGGGTTTATTTTATTCCCAACATATAGGTTGATATTTTTTTTATCCCAATATCTACCATTCTTAAAAAAATATTATTTTAATGAAAACGAAAAAGGTTTTGAACATATTCAATTAAATAATCGAATTTTTTTAAATAAAGAAAATATAAATTTTAAACTTTCAAAAAAAGAAAATGATATAGGGGAAAACTTTCTTAAAAATTTAAAGATTTCAAGTGATGATAAGTTAGTTTGTTTACATATAAGGGATGATAGTTATTTGCAATTAAAATTTCCAGGTAAAGATTATTCTTATCATTCGTATAGAGACTCTGATTATAAAAATTTTATACCAGCGATTAATAAATTGTGTGAGCTAGGCTATTATGTTTTAAGGATGGGTGAAGTTACAAAGGGTGATTTTAGAATTCAAAATAAAAGATTCATAGATTACTCAAAATATTATAGAAGTGATTTTTTAGATATTTTTCTGCCTCAAAGATGTGACTATTATATTGGTAGTGGCGCTGGTTTTGATACTGTTCCTATGTGGGTTTTTAGAAAACCATTTTTATGGGTTAATGCAGTTCCTATATCAGTTCCAACATTAAACGCAGGAAATGGAATATATTCATTAAAACTTCATTTTGATAATAAGTTAAATAAATATCTTAATATCGATGAGATATTTAAAAGAGAATTAGATTCCACATACAATTCATCAAAATTTATAAACAATAACATTTTGCTAGAAGAGAATAAACCTGAAGATATTAAGGAAATGGCTTTAGAGCTTGTAAATAACCATAAAGAAAAAACAGAGTTGACAACAGCTCAAATTGCTTTTGGCAAGAAAATGATGTCTCTTATGAAAATCAATACAAGTCAATTAAATTATTTAAATAAAGTTCCAATAGTTTCAAACTATTTTATTAAAAAATATTCATTTTTAATTTAATATGAAATTAGACATATTTAAAATATAAAGAATTAGATAAAAAATATTTTAATTCTTTGAACATAAAATAATAATAAAAAAGTATATGAAAAAATATTTTATTACAGGAGGTGAAGGTTTTATTGGATCACACCTTATTGAGAAAATTTTGAGCCAAGGAGACTATGTTTATTCATTAGTTAATTACAATTCTTTTGGTAATGTTGGCTGGTTAGAAAATAGTATTAATCACAAAAACTTGAAAATTTTTTATGGTGATTTGAAAGATCCAGATACATATTTTAATTTTTTAAAAAAGTCAGAATTTGTTATAAACTTAGCATCTTTGATAAGTGTACCTTATTCGTATACAGCTTCTAAATCATACTTAGAAAATAATATTCTAGGCAGTCATTTTTTATATAATAAATGTTTAGATTTAAATTTAAAAAAAATTATTCATATTTCCTCTAGTGAAGTATATGGAACACCAAAAAAAATACCCATTAATGAGAAGACCATCTTTAACCCCCAATCCCCCTATGCTGCGAGCAAGGCTGCAAGTGACCATGTTGCAAAATCTTATTTTTATTCTTATGAACTTCCGATTACAATAATACGCCCTTTTAATAATTTTGGTCCAAGACAATCTTCAAGAGCAGTGATACCAACAATTATTTTTCAAGCTCTCAATGGTAAAGAAATTAAACTTGGTAATGTAGACACTAATAGAGATTTTTTGTACGTTGAAGACACTACTAGAGGAATATTAGCAGCAATAAATTCTAAAAAAAATTATTAGGAGAAGAAATTAATTTAGGTACTAATCATTCTTTTAAAATAAAAGAAATTGTCAATTTGATTTCAAATATCTTGAAAAAAAAATTAATAATAAAATTAAATAAAGATAAATTAAGACCAAAAAAAAGTGAAGTCGAAATACTATTGTGTGATTATTCTAAAGCTAAGAAAATTTTAAATTGGGAACCATTGTATAAAAATAAAATTGGTATGAGTAATGCTTTATTAAAAACGATAAACTGGTATCAAAAAAATCTTAATAATCAATTGTTAAATTTTAAAAATAAAAATGTTTTATTTAAATAATAAATGGACTTAAAAAAAAAAATTTATAAATCTATTTTAAAAGTCCTACCAAAAAAAAATTACTATCCTTTGAGTGAGCCAGAGATTAATTCTGATGATGTAAAATTTGTGCAAAATTGTTTAAAAACTGGGTGGGTATCTTCAAATGGCACATATCTTAAAAAATTTGAAGAAAACTTGAATAAAATATTGAAAAAAAAATACATAGTACCTGTAATAAATGGTACTTCAGCATTACATTTAGCCTTAATAGCTTCTGGTATTAAAAAAAATGAAGAGGTACTTATTCCAGATTTATCATATATTTCTGCGGCTAATTCAGTAAATTATATCGGTGCAGTTCCAAACTTTGTAGATATTGACTTGGAAAATTACTCAATTTGTCCAAAAAAATTGAAAATTTACTTAAAAAGAACTTGTATAATAAAAAGCGGTTTTTTATTTAATAAAAAGACAAGAAGATTTATTAAAGGGTTAATCCTAGTGCATGTTTTTGGATATCCTGGACATATTTTAGAAATAAAAAAAATATGTAAAAGATTTAAATTAAAATTTATTGAAGACTCATCAGAGTGTCTTGGTTCATATTATATGAAAAAACATTTAGGAACCTTTAGTGATTATGGTGTTTTAAGTTTTAATGGTAATAAAATTATTACCACTGGGGGAGGTGGAGCAGTGATATGCAATTCAAAAAAGAAATATAAATTAGTACAACATATTAGTCAAAACAGTAAAGTTCAACATAAATGGAAATTTTATCATGATAGTTTAGGGTATAATTATAGATTATCAAATTTAGCTGCATCACTAGGGTATTCTCAAAGTTTAAGACTCAATTATTTTCTAAAAAAAAGATCTAACTTATTTAATAAATACTCAAAAATTTTTTCAAAAATAGATGAGGTGGAAATGTTTAGGCCTGTATCTAGATCAAAGCCCAATCATTGGCTAATATCGTTTCGCCTGATTGCAAAATATTCAAAATTACAATCTAAAATACTAAATTTTTTAATTAAGAAAAAAATTTATTCAAGACCTCCCTGGGAACTTATGAGCAGTTTACCAATGTACAAAAATTGTCCTAAAGATAATAATTTGAATGCTAAAGATATACAAAAAACAGTAATCTGTCTTCCATCTAGCTTATGATTAAAATAGCTTTTTTTTCATCTAATAGAGCAGATCTCGCTTTTATTTATAACTTATTTGAATTATTTAATAAGAATATTAATTATAAAACCTATGCATTGGTTAATGATATCTCAAATATAGATTATAGATATCTCTCAAAAAACAAAATTATTAAAACTAATTTAAATAATATTGACACAAAGAAATACAATTTAATAAACCATTTATCAAAATTATTAAAAAAATATAACAAGTTACTATCAAAAATAAAACCTGAATACATGTTGATAGTCGGTGATCGGTATGAAGCATTTGCAATGTCCATCGTTTGCAATTTTTTAAATATAAGAATAATTCATATTGCTGGGGGAGATGTAACCAAAGGTGCATACGACGATGAAATCAGAACTTATATAAGTAAATCAGCTTATATTCATTTTGTTACGAATAAAGCATCAGAAAAAAATTTATTAAAATTTATAACTGATAAAAAAAATATTTTTAATTTTGGAAGTCCATCTTTAGATTATATTAAAAATATAAAACAAATTGATAAAAATAAAATTTCAAAAAAATTAAATATTTCTTTTAACAAATTTAATATTTTAGTTACATTTCATCCTGAGACAAAGAATTTAAAGTCAACAGAAAAAAACCTAAGTAACTTACTAAATTCTCTCAAAATTCTTGGCTCATCTTATAATTTTTTTTTTACAGGTTCCAATGTTGACTCACTAGGAAAAATATTTAATAAAAAAATAAATAATTTTATTAAAAAAAAGAAAAACTTTTATTTTTTTTCAAATTTAGGAGTGGAAAAATACATTCAATTAGCAAAAAATTGTGACATAGTCCTAGGAAACTCCTCAAGTATAATATATGAAATACCTTTTATAGGCATTAAGTCTATATTAATTGGATCAAGACAGAATGGCAGGGTTATGTCGAAAAATATAATTATAGTTAAGCCAAGGAAAAAATTAATTGTTGATGTAGTCAAAAAAAATATTATTTACAAAAATCCAAAAAAAGATTTAAAAATTTTTGGCAATGGTTTTGCCACTAATAAAATTTTCAAAAAAATAGATAATTTGATCAATGAAAAATAAGATAAATTTAATCGCTGAAATTGGAGTAAATCACAATGGAAAAATTGAACTTGCAAAAAAAATGATTATTTTAGCTAAAAAAGCAAAATGTGATTTTGTTAAGTTCCAACTGTTTAAAGCAGAAAATTTAGTTAAAAAAAATACAAGTTTAGCAAACTATCAAAAAAAAAACTCTTTAAACTCTAAAACACAATTTGAAATGTTAAAAAAAATACAAATTAGTTATGATGATGTAATACAAATTAAAAAGTTTTGTGATAAAAAAAAAATAAAATTTTTATGTACCGCTTTTGATTTAGAAGGTCTGAAATTCCTTAGAAATAAGATTAAATTGAAAAATATCAAAATCTCATCCACAGACATAGACAATTACCCAATGCTTTTTTATGCTGGAAAGCAATTTAATAAAATTTTCCTTTCAACAGGACTGTCAGATATAAAAAAAGTTGACTTAGCATTAAGAGTTTTATTTTTTTCACAAAAATGTAAAACTTTTAAGGATTGTGTTAACTTAATTGAGACAAAAAAAAATATAGACTTATCTATTTTGAAAGACAAAGTAATAGTTTTCCAGTGTACTTCATCATATCCATGTAAGGATACAGAGGCGAATTTAAATGTAATAAATACTTACCAAAAGCGATATAATTTAGGTTTAGGATTTTCAGATCATACACTTGGCACAGAACTTGCTTTAGTTTCAGTTGGCTTTGGTTGCAGATATATCGAGAAACATTTTACTTTAAACAAAAAAATGAAAGGTCCAGACCATGCGACATCCTTAAATTATTACGAATTAAAAAATTTAAGTGATGCTTTAAATAAAACAAGCAAAGCATTAGGATCATTTAACAAAAGTTTAACAGTTAGCGAAATTCGAAATAAAAAAGCAGTAAGAAAATCATATTATTTAAAAAATCAAGTTAAAAAAAATTCCATCATTAAAGAGGAAGATTTAATTTTTAAAAGACCTTTCTTAAAAGAGAATAGTACGAAAATATTTGATATCATTGGAAAAAAATCTTCCAAAAAAAGAAAAATTGACTCCATCTTATAATATGAAAGTAGGAATTTTTGCAGATGGGATATGGGGATTAAATTTAATAAAAATTTTATATTCAGATAAAAATTTTAAAATAGATTTTGTAGTATTGAGAAATCAAATTGATTTAAATATCCTTCATTTTTGCCAAAAAAAAAAAAATTAATCAATACAGTTTTAAAAATATAAATAATAAGAAAAGTATTGAAACCTTAAAAAAATTTAAATCAAATATACTTGTATCCATGTCTTATAATCAAATATTTAAAAATAACTTTCTCAAGTGTTTCCGTAAAAAGATAATTAATTGTCATGCGGGTGCACTCCCTTACTATAGAGGTAGATCCCCAATTAATTGGGCTATTATAAACGGTGAAAATAAAATTGGTATCACCACACATTTAATCAGCTCTAAAATTGATAAAGGTGATATCTTAGATCAAAAATTTATAAAAATTCAAAAAAATGATAATTTTAAAACAATTTTAAAAAAATGTTATATTGTATGCCCAATGCAACTTCATACTGTTTTAAAAAAAATTAAAAATCAGAATATAAAATCTTTTAAACAATCAGTTATATCAAAAAAAGGTAGCTATTTCTTTAAACGAAAAAAAGGAGATGAAGTAATTAATTTTAATAACAACTTTAAAGACTTAAATAACTTTATAAAAGGACTAGTTTTTCCTTCTGTTGGTGCAACATTTACTTATAAAAGAAAATTGTATTTGGTAATTAATTCAATTTTAAGTAAAAAAAAAAATAAAGGTAATGAGATAAAAAATGGTACAATCTTAAGTGTTACTAAAAATAATCTAAAAGTAAAAATCCAGAATTCTGTAATTGTTTTGAATAATTTATATATAAAAAGTAATAAAACTTGTGTAAATGATTTACGAAAAATATTTAAAAATAATTCATTATTGATAGGATCTAATGTATAAAAAAATCAAAATAAATACTATCCATCAAAACGTTTCTATTGAAAATGCAATTAGTAAGATGGAAATGTCTGAAAAAAAAATTCTTTTAATAAATTCAAAAAAAAATAAATTTATAGGAACCGTGACAGATGGAGATTTTCGTAGATTTTTTTTAATGAAAAAAAAAAATATAAAATCTCCGATTTCATCTATAGTTAATAAAAATCCAGTTTTTTTAAGTAATTCAAAAATGCTCAAAAAAAAAAGCAGAATTAAAAATATTTTCTTATCTAAATTGGTTAATTACATACCAGTACTTGATAATAAAAAAACTCCAATAGGAATTTTGGACAGAGATGATTATTTTAGTTTTGAAACAAAAAATAATTTACCAATCATTATAATGGCTGGTGGTTTTGGAAAAAGATTGGGCATAATAACTAAAAAAATTCCCAAGCCAGCCATTCAAATAAATGGAATTCCTATGATAAATAAATTAATACAAAAATTGTTTAAAGATAATTTTAAAGATTTTTTCATATCATTATTTTTTAAAGGTAATTTAATAAAAAATGCTATTAAAAAAAGTAGCGAGATTAACAGTTTTATAAATATTAATTATTTTACAGAAAATAAACCTCTAGGAACTGCGGGTTCAATCCTTAAAATAATAGATAAATTTAAACTATCAGGTCCAATAATGGTTATTAATTCTGATATAATGACTAATATAAATTTTCAAGATATTTTAGATTTTTATAACAAAAATAAATCAGATCATTTAGTCTGCGTTAAAGAGTTCAAAACATCTGTTCCTTATGGAATTTGTAAAATTAAAAATAAACAGTTAGTTGGAATTGAAGAAAAAATTGAAATATCAAATTATATAAATGCTGGAATATACATCTTTAATTCTTCAAAATTAAAAAAAATTAAAATCAAACACAAAATAGATATGGATGAACTGTTACATAAATTAATTTCTAAGAAAAATAAAATTTCAACTTTTCCAATTAACGAATTTTGGATTGATCTAGGCACTCCATCTAATATTGATAGAGCTAAAATAATTGATGCTCTAACTATTTAAGTAATGATTAAGGATATTTTTATTTTTGCACGTGGTGGATCTAAAGAAATTAAAAACAAAAATATAATAAAAATTAAAGGTATTCCCTTAATTGAGTATACTATCAATTTTGCTAAAAAATTTAAAATTAAGAATATTTTTATATCTACTGATAGTGAAAAAATTAAAATTATTGCAAAAAAAAATAAAACAATTGTTATAGACAGACCAAAAAAATTAGCGACAGATAATTCGCCTGAGATCAATTCTTGGAAACATGCAATTAATTGGTATGAAAATAAATTCAATAAAGAATTAAAATACTTTATATCTTTACCAACCACTTCGCCTTTAAGAAAAAAAAAAGATTTTGTAAATGCACTTGAGTTATTTAAAATATCTAAATGTGATATGCTAGTTGCAATTTACAAGCCAAATCATTATCCTTCATTTAATATAGTAAAAAAACTAAAGAAAAATAATATTAAAATATATGAAAATTCTCCCAATATTACCAATAGGCAAAAAGTTAATGACGTTTTTAATATTGCTACCTGTTTTTATATTGCAAAAAGAAATTACATTATGAAAACAAAAAATTTATTTTCTGGTAATATTAAAGGTATAGAAGTGAACGAAGAAAATGCTTTTGATCTAGATACAAAATTTCAATTAAAAATTTTAAAAAAAATAATTTAAAATGTTAAGAAATAAATTTAATTTAAATAATAAAGAAGCCCTAGTTTTAGGTGGATTCGGCCTTATCGGATTAGAGACTGTCAATGGTCTACTACAGTTAGGTGCTAAAGTTTTAATATTAGATAAATTGTTTGATAAAAAAAAATTTAATTTACTAAAACAAAACTATAAAGATAAAATCTTGTATCAAAAATTTGATTTAACAAAAAATAAAATTAAAACGTTTGAAAAAATTTTAAAAAACCAGTCAATTTACATCAATTGTTCATATCCAAAAAGTTCTGATTGGAATAAAAATAGTTTCTCAAAAATAAGTGCAAAAACTATTAAAACTAGTTTAGTTAATAATTTGGTACCAGCAATTACAACAGCTATTTCTTTTGCAGAAAATTTAAAAAAACAAAAAAAAAGTGGATCTATAATTCAATTAGGCTCAATTTACGGATTGGTCGGTCAAAATCTTAATGTATATAAAAAAACTACATTAACAGAAAATAATAGTTATTCACTTATTAAATCTAGTTTGATTCATTTTTCAAAACAAATGTGTGCTTACTATTCAAAAAATAAAATCAGAGTTAACACTGTTTGCCCAGGAGGGGTAAAAAGTGATAAAGATAAAAATCAATCAAAGCGATTTTTAGATAATTATAATAGAACTGTTCCTATTGGTAGATTAGCTGAACCTAGTGAGGTTGCATCATGTATAATATTTTTATCAATGGATGCTTCATCTTACATCACTGGTTCAACACTTGTCGTTGATGGAGGTTGGACATCAATATAAATTGTTGACGTTAATAAAATACTTTATTAAAAGAAAATGAAATGATCAAATACACATCAAAAGATATAAAAATCTTAAAATCGTGGGGCATGTCAAAAAACCCATTGGTTGCAATAAAAGATTATTCCCATTTAAAGTCAGATCTTAGATGGCAAAATAAAGAACATCTTGAAGCTTATGACAAATATTGGCTAAGAAGAGAAAAATGGACAAAAAATGTTAATTTTGACGAATATTACAAAAAAGCGTTAAAACCAATAGATAAGAAAACATGGGAATACTTAAGATTGAGAAAATCTTATTATGTTATGCCATTGGGCTGGGAAAATATTGCCAAGAATGGCATTAATATTTTAGATGTTGGATGTGGAGATGGAGATATTACTCAAAATCTAATTGATTTTATTTCTAAAAAATCTAAAAAAAAAATAACAATAAACATTTATGGAATTGATATAAATGCTTCTAGAATTGATAATTGTAAAAAACTAGTAAAAGCTAAAAACAGCAATATTAAGTTAAATTTTATAGTAGATGATTTAGCCAAAAAAAACTATTCAAGATTTAAAAAAAATTTTTTTGATTATTGTATTTGTGTGGGAGTATTGGAAATTTTAACAGAAGATAAATTAAGTATTTTTTTTAAAAATTTGTCAAAAATTGTTAAAAAAGGAATATATATTGAGGATGTGGCGGAAACATTTCCAGGCGGATGGCCAAGACATAATTTAGGATATTATCTATTGAAACATGGTTTTAAGATAAAAAAACGGCACTTACTTTTTACTGAGCCATTTAAAAAAAAAAGATTATCAGATCCAAAAAAAATTTGGCCAATCATTCTAGACCAAAATATTTGGGCAGAAAAATAAATGAAAAAAATTATTGGGCCAGCAGGCTTAATGGTCCACGGTATTCATAAAAATAATCAAAAACCCTTGTCACAAGGATCAATTTCTTCAAAAAATTTTGAAAAAATAATTATTAAATTAAAAAAAAGAATTATAAATGCTGATGATTGGATTGATAAGGTAAAAAAAAAAAAATTAGGCAAAAATGATTTATGTATCACATTAGATGACAACCTAAGATCACAAGTAAAATACGGTATTCCAATTTTAAAAAAACACAACATTAAAGCCTTCTTTTTTATGTATACATCTGTTTATGAGAAAAAAAGTTATGAATTTGAGGTGTTTAGATATTTCTACAATTCAAGATATTCATCTTTTGAAAGTTTTTTTAATGATTTTTTGAACTTTTTAATGAATACAAATTATAAAAATAGAATTAATAGAATTAATAAAAATATATTATTGAATTATCTTAGTAAGTATAAATTTTATTCTAATGCAGATAAATATTTTAGATATTTAAGAGATGAGCTATTTAGTCCATCAGAATTTAAAAAGTTATGCAATCAATTTATGAAAAAGAAAGAGTTTAATTATAAAAGTTCTAAAATTTTTCAAAAAATATGGATTACAAAAAAAGAAATAAAAAAAATTTCAGATTATGGTCATCATGTAGGCCTTCATTCTTATGAGCATAATAAAAATATATATAAAATGAAATATATTAATCAAATGCATCAATATAAAAAAAATTATGATGATATAAAAAAAATTACTGGGATTTCTCCAGAGTCAGCAAGCTATCCATTTAATTCTCACAATAAAGACTCAAAATTAATCCTTAAAAAATTAAATATAAATCATGTTTTTCTTGCAAGATACAAAATTCTAGTTAAAAACAATTTTGAAATAAATAGATTTGATATCAAGGAGTTATGAAATTAAATAGCCATAATGAATGGGATAAACTAAAAGAAGTAATTGTCGGATCGGCAAAAAATTCATGTGCTGTGATGACTTGGAGAAATTCAAAAGAAATTCTCACTGAAAACCTTATTAAAGAAGCAACTTCTTTATCTAAAAAAGCAATGCCACAAATAATAATTGACGAAACAGAAGAAGACCTAAATGATTTAGTAAATATTTTATCAACATTTGGTGCTAAAGTTTTTAGACCAAAAATACATAACTTAGAAAAATTTTACTCTTCTCCTCATTGGCACACAACTGGAAACAATTCTTACAATGCAAGAGATCTTAATTTAGTAGTTGGTGACTATCTAATTGAGTCACCGTCACAACATGCAAGTAGATATTACGAAACAACAACCTATTATGATATTTTTTATGACAATTACTTTGATGATGGATTTAAATGGATTGCTGGACCCAAACCATTATTGAACTATGAACCATTAGAACCCATGAAAGTTAAAGAAGATACGTCAGAGGCAAAAAAATATTCAGAATTAACAAAAGGAAAAAAAGAAACCTTTCATAAATTAACTGAAAAAGAAATATTGTTTGAAGCAGCCAACACACTTAGAATGGGTAAAGATCTACTTTATTTAGCTTCATCATCAGGAAATGTAAAGGGAGCCAAATGGTTGCAAGAAGTTTTACCGAACGACTATAGAGTTCACATTACAAGTGAGATTTACAGATCTAGTCATATTGACTCAACAGTCATGTGCCTAAGACCAGGTTTAGTACTTTTAAATAGCATTAGAGTGAATGAAAATAATTGTCCTAAAATTTTTGAAAAATGGGATAAAATATGGTTTTCTGATGTTGCACCTACATCAGATTTAGAACTTGATTATCAGACGAATATAAGAACACCAATATCAAAACAATTAAATGAAATTGGTTTTGA
>MDSY01069326.1_pt1 | contig 12355 bp, 8 predicted proteins | sample 811131 | NCBI WGS metagenome assembly MDSY01 (sample SAMN05326643, study PRJNA326480) | marine metagenome | isolation source: seawater | place: Atlantic Ocean: South West | collected 2010
ATCGGTGGGGGGGGATGGGGGGGGGGGCTCGCCTTCCGGCAGCCTCCCCGCCAATCTCAATCTCGAGATAGCACTTTGTGGTCACGGTCGAGTCGGGAGGCTTGAAGTCGGACTTGAGCAGATACTGCCACCTGCCATAGTCACGCTTCGGAAGCTCCAGCACCACACACCGCTCATCACCAATCTCGTCAATCTCCCAGTATGCATCATCACGGAGTACGCGGCCCCAGAGTGGTTCGTCACAGATGATTGGTTGGGCGCCTTTGACGCCGAGGGTGAGGGTAGGCGTTGGATTACCTGGGTTGAGCTCGTAGACCACGTCGCGAGAGCTCACCTCCTCGCCGATCGGCATCATCACCAAGGCAGTGTCGTCGTCGCGGTCCTCAAAGGAGAAGGGACGCGCGCCGGCAGCTGCGCCGTCAGCTGCGTCGTCAACGGCGCCGCCGCGGAGGAGTGCTGTGCGACGCGTCGCAGGTGAGGTGTGGAGGCGACCAATGTGGCCGGAGGATGAGCCAGCCACCAACGACGTGATCGCCACCGCATGAATCCAGAGCATGCCGACGGCGGCCGCAAAAAACCCGCCAGAGTGAGAATTAAACACGAGTTTACGGAAGTTTTACTAGGTACCTACTCGGCGTCTCCCGTGCGAGAAGGAGATGGAAACGCGTGGTACAATCGGCCTGCTGCTCCTGCTGTGGCTCTGTGTGCTCGAGGCCTTCGATCCCAGCACCGCGCTCTTCTCACTACTCGATAGCGATGGAGACACCCCGCTCTTCGACGCCAAGCGCCTCCATCGCGCTGTGACCGACCCTGCTGGACGATCTCTCGAGCAGCGCCTCCCCGCCGGACTCGTCTCTGCGAACCGCGTGGACCCATCGGCGCTGCTCGACCTCGCCTTTGGGCTGCCGCCGTCCGTAACGGGCCAGTCCCTCGAGCACTCCGCCGCGCAGCAAGCGCTCCAGAGCTGGCTCTTCCAGCGATGCGACAGGCTGCCACGAGCCTCTGGTGGCGACCTACATAGCGGCGGACTCCGACGCCAGTGTGTGGAGAGCCTGGCGTCTTTCGCCGCTGCGCTTGAAGTGGGCAAGGTGGTCGACGAGACAAGACGCGCAAACATCGTCGCGACCCTCGGGCTCTCTCGCAAAGGTGCCTATCTCACGGGCTCTGAGCAAAAGGAAGAAGACGTGCATCTCATGCAGGCCACCGCGGGAGCCTCGGCTGATGTGCAGCTGCAGCAAATGCTGAAGAATCCGGAGATTGCGGCTGCGCTGACGGTGATCGCGAGGGATCCATCCGCGCTCGCAAGCTACATGCATCAGCCCGAGGTGCTCGAGGCGCTCGACCGCCTGAACATGCATCTCGAATAATCTCGAATGAGCACGAGACAGCTAGGAGACCGTGAGATTAGTTAATTAAATATGATACGTGTGTGTAATAATGCCGATGCATCTCGAATGAGCAGGAGACAGCTAGGAGACCGTGAGATTAGTTCCAACTATAAGTACGTGTGTGTAATAATGCCGAAGGCGCACATTACGCAATGGCCCGGTCCCGTGTTGACAAACTGAAACTCAAACTGCGTGTAATTCTCATTTACATTTTCATTTAAGAAATCTTAACCTAGATATTCTTAGTATATATATACACATTTAATGAGCTGTATGTCAGGCGTGGCGTCACCACATTGTACACCATTGAAATGGCTTTTAAGAATAACTCGAACTGCACACGTATTCAAACACAATGACAATACAACTGATCGACTCTGATACCACTACTCACAGTGCTTGGGACTAGCGAGGAGATCGCATGAAGCGCAGCGCCACGCTGGTCGCGAGTGCAATCGCGCCCGCAACCAGCCGTGTGCCCATACGACGAGGAGAGGCAGCGCTCTGTATCCTGGGCTCATTGTACTGAATGCGCATCACCTTGCCATTCGCCGAGTCGGCCACATAGACCACTTCGCCACCGTCCTCAACACTAAGGCCCGTGGGCGCTCCCATACCGAAGGCGATCGTGCTTGTCACCCCTCCCGAAGACACGTGTCGCACACGGCCGTTACCCGTGTCGCCGACAAGCGCGCCGCCGCGCCCATCGCAAGAGATGCCGCGAGGGAGCGCAAACTCGGCGGAGAGGAGAGACGTGAGGAGCACAGACGCCTTCGGCTTCTGATACTCGGTACGCGTGTCCAATCCGCCCGGTGCGCCTGTGCCGACGAATGTCTCCACCACTCGCTCCTTCCAATCGGGGCTCCGCGCATCGCCTCCCGCCCTGATTCGACGGATCACGTGGTTCCCAGTGTCGGCGACGAGCACCTCGACTGTCCCATCGTCAAGGTGGCAGACGGCGATCCCTCGCGGTTGTCGGAACTGCGCCTCGTTCGCATGCGAGTCCACGAGCCCAGGCCCACTGCCCCCAGCGAACGTCCGGAGTGTCCATCGATGGACCCGACCATCGAGCCACTCGACACCAGGCAAGCACGACTCGATACCTCGCATCTTGACGCACTGGAGCCGCCGGCGAGAGGTCGAATCGACCGCACTGCTCGCGTCCCCATCCGCAGCATCCGTCCCGTTTCCTCCCGCCCCATTTCCTCCCGTTGTCCCATTCGCGGTAGACGTCTCAGCCGCCGTCTCAGCCGCCGTCTCAGCCGCCGTCTCAGCCGCCGTCTCAGCCGCCGTCGGGCAGACGATTCCGCTAGCGTTACTCCCGTTGACGCCCAGAGCGTCGGTGCTGTTGAGAGGACTCGTGAGGTTTGCCTCTCCAAAGTGCAGACACGGGTCCTCTACAGCGATCGCATCCGGTGGGAGAGATGGCGGTGGGGGGGCGGGGCGGGGGAGGTCGGCGTCGAGGGCCTCGTCGGCAACCTGATCGTCTCGGGAGAGCATCAGGATGCGATGGTTATCAGTGTCGGCAATGAGCAGAGTGGGTCCTCCGACTTGGCGCTCGGAGCGCCAGATGGCAATACCCTCAGGATGGAAGAGCCCGCTTGGAAGTGGCACTTGAGCGTTTGAGACGCGCGTCGCCACCCCGTTCCTTACTATGTGAGCCCACTCAGCCGAGGCGTATCCTAATCCCGCCCAGAGGGTCTCTACCTCTCCAGTGACGCTCACCATGCGCACAGCGTGGTTGCTCGTATCGGCAACATAGAGCAAAGGATCGGCCTTCGCCACAGAATCGTCCACCACAATGGCTCCGGGGTTGAAGAACCGAGCATCGTCTCCGGATGGTGGTTGAACATCTGCGGGAGCGGCATCTGCGGGAGCGGCATCTGCGGGAGCGGCATCTGCGGGAGCGGCATCTGCGGGAACGTCCACCAAACCGTGCTCCCCACTCCCCGCGATCCTCCCAGCGCCGACTCGGTGCACTGCGTGTCGGTCGACGGCGAAGAGACCTCTCGAACTGAATGCGACTCCCGCTGGCTGGTTGTAGCCGGCGGCTGCTGTGGAGGTGGAGCTTGCGATGGATGCGGGATCGATCGACCAGGTGATCACTGACTGCGGCGTCAGAGCTCCCCGCGTCTGGCATGAGCACTCGCGGAGGAGCAGCAGCGCCGCCAACCGCTCTCGCCCCATCCCCAAATCGCGCGTTTTTGGGCCTCAGTACATTACCTTGCTAATTGTAAAACCCACGTTAAATTAGAACCTGACTCAGAGCACTCGAGAACTTGCGGTCCACTGCAGCTCCGCGGCGAGCAGGCGGAGCGAGCGCGGCGAGGATGTCTGATGGCGATGTTCAGAGCGATCAGCAGCAGTACGATGCCGCCTTCATGTACGAGATCGGCACACTCCTCCCCTCGCAGGGCGAGCCGATCGTCCAAGCGTCATTCGACCCGTACGCTCCACTCACCTCTTGAAGAGGCGGCGGAATCCTCTTTGGCGTTTGGACGGGAGGGGTGATTGCGGCAAGTGTCGAGAGGCTCCACGTCTGATGACGCCTCCTCCCATCGTCGTCTCTCCCGACCTCCGTCTCTCGCCTGTCTTTCGCCTCGCTTGAATAGACCCCCCTCGCCTCGTCAGATCTGTCCGTCACCCTAACCGAGCTCTTCTCTCTCTCTCTCTCTCTCTGTTGTCCCGTAGGAGCGAGGAGCTCCTTTGGTCTGTGAGCCAATCCGGAATGGTCTACTCTCACCTGATGCCCACGGGCGAACCGCACGTTGCCTTCCGACCCGAGCGCATTCGGCCGACTCCGGTGGTGGGTGCGTTTCCGTACCAGTACGGTATCATCGCGCTCACGTACGACGCGGTGCGCTTCTTCTCGAAGGGTGGGGTGATGCAGGCGGAGGTGAGCCACCCTGAGCTCGAGGGCGTCTGCGCGGGCGTCCTCGCCACCAGTGCGCGTCCACCGACGCTCGCGATGGTGACTGCGCCCGAGAATGATGGAGGCGCTGGCAGCTGCGCTCGGCTCTGTCTACTCGACCTGATGACGTCGAAGATGTCGAGCTCGCTCGATCTGGAGCGCCCCGCCACCATCGTGCGCTTCGAGCCCTTTGGGAATCTCCTCATTCTCGGCGGCACAGACGGAACCATTCTCACTTATGATATGCGAACGCCTAAACGCTCATGCCTCCAGTCGCACATCTTCCCTCGCGGGGTCATCTGTGACTTTGACGTCTGTGGGAACACGGTGGTGGCCTCATCGATGCGTTCGCAGCTCAACCCGTTCGGGCAGCACCAGTGGACGCTCGACCCCAACCTGCGAGCCGCGGACATCCGCTCCGCACGCGTCGGCGCCAACATCTTCTTCGAGCCCGGAGCCGCCAAGTTGCGTTTCCACCCGGCGGTACCATCTTCGGTGATCGCCGCCTCCGCCGAGGGCGAGCTGCGCGTCCTCGACTCGAGCGGTGCGATGACCGCGCCATCGACGCTCACGCTCGGTGGCGTCCTCGAGCGAGGCGCTCAGCTGTGCGCACTCACTATATCGTCCACCGGTCAGCTCCTCGCGGCAGCTGACTCTTCGGGTGCGCTCGACATTTGCGGGACGGCTTCGCTGCCCGCCGAGGAGCTCCAGGTGAACGCCCTCTCTCAGCCCACCGAGAGCGCCGATCTTGCCGAGCCACTCGTGCCGCTCAGCTGGGAATCTCCAGTAGGCGGCATACCCCTCTTTGAGGAGGAAGAGGAAGTGACGCCGGCAGCGCTCGCGTCCGACTGGCCCTCGAAGCTGCTCGCGAAGCGCGGCGCGCGGACCCTCGAGCCAGAGGAGCTCTTGCGCTCGCTCAAGCTCGCGCCGCACCAAACCGTCCAGATAGGGAGCGCCTCGGCGCTCGTGGTGCTCAACGGCGTGGGGCGCGCACCGAATACTGCAATGCCGCCGCGCCCACGCGGCCGCGCCCCCGGAGAGCTCGCCGAAGCGGAGCCCGAGGAGCATCTGGCGCTGCCGCCCGCGTTCAGGCGGTACAAGCGCCTCCAAGTCCCCATCGGCAAGTTTGGACTCGCTGAGGACTTCTCCTTTGAGGAGCACAACCACTCGGCGCGCCTGTGCGCGCTCGACAACACGGTGCCCAACAACTACTGCAACCCGGTCCTCCTCCTCCTGCACGGCTTGCCATGGGTGCGCGTCCACTGCCTGAGCTCGCTCTCGAGGTCACAATTCCTCCTCACCGATGAGCTCGGCTTCCTCTTCCACATGATGGAGAAGTCGGGCGGTGGCTGCTGCCAGCCGCGCAACTTCCAGCGGGCGCTCATACAGAGCCGCGAGGCGTCGGCGCTCAAGCTGCTCGACGCCGTGGACATCGAGGGGAACCGGCAGGGAAGCGCGACGCTCCCGGAGCTCATCTGCAAGTTCTCCGCCTTCTTGCTCGAGCAGCTCAACAAGGAGGCTCGCGACACGGCGAGCGAGCTGCGACGGAATGCCGAGACGCAGCGGCGTAAGGACGACGCGGAGGCCAAGCGTCGCGAGGTTGAGCTGCTCACGGGCGCATCGCACAGCGCTGGCGGCAAGGGGGGCAAGAAGGGAGACCGCCCGAGCATGGACGCGATCGTCGCGCAGCAGTACGCCGCGCGCCTCGCCGGCGAGGCGGGGAGCAAAGAGGGTGCTTCGGGTGCTTCGGGTTCTCCGGGCGCTTCGGGCGCGGACGCGGCGGCCGTAGGTGGAGGAGGAGGAGGGGGGGGGGTCGGCTCGCACAGCACGCTCATCGATCGCACGTTTGAGGCACTCTGGAGAGAAGTGTCCGAGTACCCGGGCTCTCGCGCCAAGCCAGCGTCTCGCGAGGTGAGATCTCTCTTGATGACACTCGCGCCGCCCGAGGCACCGGCTTCGGGCGGAGGTGGCGCAACGGGCGGAGGTAGCGCAACGGGCGGAGGTGGCGCAACGGGCGGAGCCGCGGGGAGCAGCTCGGAGCTCGCCGAGTCGCTCGCTGAGCCGCACTCGCCCATGCCATCCTTCGCTCACGTGCTCAACCAGACGCTCTGCGTCGAGCGGCGCATGCGCACCTGGTGCGAGGAGCTCAAGAGCTACCGCCAGGCGCGCGTGCGCAAGGAGGTGAAGCGCGCGCCCAATTGCTGGCTCATGCCATGCGAACGCCTCGATGCGAGCGCCATGGAGCAGTGGGAGGGGCTCAACGGGATCCCGTGGATCCCCACCTTCTTCAAGCTGGTACTACCACAGGGGGAGGGCGGAGTCATGGGAGGGGAGGGGGAGGGGAGCGCGGCCAACGTGGAGGAGGGCGCCGCTCAAGTCAACGGCACGCGCGCTCCCGCAGCGATCGGCGGTCCAACCGCCGTCAAGCTCGAGGCCGTCGGCGCGAAGGCTTCGCTGACGCTCGGTGTGGCGGCCGCCGCCCCCCCGCAGGAAGGGGCGCCGGAGGGGGGGGGGCTGAACGAGGCATTAGAGGTGGCGCCCGACTCCGTCCCCGCCGTGAGCGTCTCGTTGGAGCTCGTCGATTCGGTCGCCAAGCTCGCGCTGTCTGCTACGACGAGAGGTGCGGGAGGTGCGGCGTCGGCGCCTTCGGCGGCGATGGCCGACGGCGTCGCCGCGCGTGCGCGGGTGCGCGCGGCGCGGCTGCGCGAGCGCCTCCCGTTCGTGGCGACGCATGGCGAACCTCTACCTGAAGGCGCGCCGCCGCCGGTGGGCTACTCGCTCCGCGGCGTGGTGAGCTTCTCTCAGAGCACGAACGTTGCGGCGAGCGAGGGCTCCGGCCACTTTGTCCTCTCCTTCCGCGTCCCTGTCAACGTGGACAGGCCGTCGAAAGACGCGGCCGCCGCCGCCGCAGAGGAGGCCGCGAGCTTCGGCGCGCGGGCGGGGCAGTGGTACGTGTGGAACGACTTTGACGTGAGCGCGGCGAGTGAGGCGGAGGTGCTGCGGATCCACGCGACGTGGAAGCGCCCGTGCGTGCTCCTCTACTCGCGCGACGACTGCAGCGCGCGCCTAAGCGACGTGAGCCTCTCACCGACGAGCCCGGTCGCAGCCGCAGCAGAGCTTGCCGCCGAGTTCTCGCTGAGTGAGATGCCGCCACGGGAGATTGTGGCGAGAGGGATCACGTGGACGCCGCTGCGCTCGCACGAGATGCCGCGCGCCGGAATGGTCGTCGCCATTGATGCCGAGTTCGTGGCGGTGAGCCATGAGGTGACGCGACCCGGTCGACGCGGCAAGACTATCGTCGTCAAGCCAGCGAGGCTCGCGCTCGCTCGTGTCTCGTGCCTGCGCGGCGAGGGAGGCATGATGGCGGGAGTGCCCTTCCTCGATTCGTGCATACAGCAGGCGGAGCCCGTGGTCGACTACCTCACCCGATACTCGGGACTCCAACAAGGCGAGCCCATTTTTGTTCAGATCATGGGAGGGAAAATGGGGTTGTGACATATGGGTGGCGAAAATGGGGTTGTGACATATGGGTGGCGAAAATGGGTCTGTGAGACGCCCATGTTTATTCAGTGGTCACACCCCGATGTGTTTGCATGCATCACCGCCACGTGTTCATCCCCCAACTCCTCTCTGACAGGCGACCTCGATCCTTCGGTCTCACGCCATCACATCACGACGATGAAGGCGGCTTACCTCAAGCTGCGCCAACTGATCGACGCGGGCTGCTGCTTCGTGGGCCACGGGCTCAAAAAGGATTTTGAGATGATCAACGTGGTCATCCCCGAGGCGCAGGTGCTCGATACCGTCGATCTCTTCTACATCCCAGGCCTCCGACGCCTCTCGCTCCGATTCCTCGCCCATTACGTTTGCAACATCACGATGGCAAACAGGCTTAACGACACGCACGACTCCATCGAGGACGCGCGCACCGCGCTCGCCATCTACAACAAGTACCTCGAGCTCAAGAAGGCGGGCACGCTCCAGGCCATCACCAACGAGCTCTACGATATCGGCAGGGAGACGGGGTGGGAGATACCGTGAGGGTGAGATACGGTGAGATGGTGATTTGCTGTTGGTATTCACTATACACTTACACTTACACTATACTAAATTATACTTCATTAAAATAAAAATTATTTCTAGTTGGTATCGTGAGAGCCACCTTGAGGGTTAAGCGTCACCGCCAAAGTAGAGAGCGCTAGACATGAATGTATCAGTCACAGAAAATCCAATCCAAACATTCTCAATGATTCGACGATGGAATATCCAATATCTATATCAATATTATATGGCTCAAAATGTTCATGTACACCCCCGTATGAAAACTAGAACCGTAAACGCACTCAACGACTCATCACTCACAGCATGCACAGCGACACGGTGGCAGCGTTTCTGGGTAATTGGCATCTCACCCTACCGAGTGCCTTCTCAGACATGCGAGGTCTCTACAGACGGGGCGTGCTTGGCTTTGGGTTCGCCCTGAAGCATCTGCTTGCTGCCGAGAGCGCGTCGCCAGCACCGGCGGAAGCCGCCGCTCGTGCCGTTTGTGACATTCTGCTCGACAAAGAGTCGCTGGCGGAGCTTCCGGCGGAGAAGAAAGAAGACGAGTGCGCGGAAGAAGACTGCAAACCCAACGAGCGCTCCGAGGGAGACGAAGGGGTTGACCTTATCAAGTGTGATCTCTCTGAAGATGTCCGCCGCGCCGATCGGGTCAACCTCATAGGCCGAGTTATTGGCGTCAGCAAGATAGAACTTGGTTGGCGTGGTGAAGGTGATGTGCAGCTGTAGGTTGAGTGCGTGGTAGAGCGGGTTCGCAAAGCAGAGCGGCCCGAGCGGCATGCGATCGTAGGGAACAAAGACGCCGGCGAACAGGAAAAAGAAGGTGAGGAAGACGATCGTGAGGGTCATCGCACGGCGCGGTGAGAGGAGGGTCATGAGCATGCCGAAAGGGGAGAAGACGGTCACTAGGCCGAGGCAGACTGTAAGAGTAAGTACGAAGGCTTCGGCGCCATCGCCCAGATTGAGCATAAAGTAGACGATGGGCACGTAAATGAGGACGGGTCCGACGTTCGGGAGCATGTCTGTCGTGAGCGAGAGCGCGCAGAACCAGGCGGAGAGACGGTACGAGGAGACCGAGAGCTCCTTGCGAAGCATCGGCTCCACCGTGGGCATGATGGCGAGCGCCGCAAACATTGGGAAGAAGACGAAGGGGACGATGACGAAGAAGGCGCCAAAGACGCGCACTCCGATGTCCGCTTCGTCGTAGCCGGTGCGCAACGCCATCGTGCCGCAGATGGCCCCGCAGCTGCCGTGCAAGAAGAGCATCTCGCCGGTGAGTAGCTGCAAAACAGAGATTTCGCTGATATATAGGACGAATGGGCTGTGACATATGGGGGGAATGGGTGAGTGGTAGATAACCAACTAACTAACTGTAGAGAAAAACACCTGAGCACGAACGAGACGCCATGAGCGACGGAGCAAGATGGACGTCTGCTCGGTCCAGCTGCGCGCATACGCAGCGGGCAGGCTGGCGTCGCCTCCCAACGAGGAGGCGGTCGAGGCGCGCAGGGCGGCCCCTTGGGCGGATCCCCGTGAAGGCGCGGCGGCGGCAGTAAAAGGCGGAAGCCGTGCCTTGGCTGTGAGGCCGTCGAGCTGATCTTGCGGAAGCTTTCGTCGGACGAGCACATCCATGAACCAGTCGGAGTGGTTGAAGCCCTCTGGGCACGGGCACCCGAGCCCTCCGAAGACGCTGACGGCCGCGGCGGCCGCGCCACTGTAGATGAGACTCCCACGGTCTAAGAGGAGAAGCCTTTCAAAACACGCAAAGGTTTGTGAGCTAGGCTGGTGGATTGAGCAGATGACTGTGAGGTCTCGTTTGGATGCGAGACTTCTGAGATGTTCCGTGACCACGAGCGCCATCGTGCTGTCAAGTCCCGACGTCGGCTCGTCACAGAAGAGCAGGTGAGGATCGGTGACGAGTTCGACGGCGATGCACATCCGCTTACGCTCTCCGCCAGACACGCCGCGAGACTCGATCATGTCTGAGGAGCCGACGATGGTGTCAGCGCATGAGGAGAGCCCAAGCAGATCGATCAGCCCTTCAACCTTGGCGCACCGCTCTGTGGGCGTGAGCGCCGAAGGGAGGCGGAGCTCGGCAGCGTACATGAGCGACTCGCGGACTGTAAGCCCCGCAAAGAAGAGGTCGTCCTGCGGGACGAAGGCGACCCACCGCTTGAGCGCACGAGACCAGCGTTCGCCGCCTTCGCCGCTCCTGTCGCCGCCGTAGCGCACCTCTCCCGAGGTGAGTGGGCCGCGGCGGGAGAGCGCGTTGAGGAGGGTGGTCTTGCCGCTGCCGGAGGCGCCCATCACTGCCGTGAACGAGCCGCCCGCGAGCGCGCCGTCGCATGGACGCAGCGCAGAGACGTTGTTGACTGTCACAGAGAGGTCACGCCATGCGAGCCCGAGACTGCTCCTCTGCTGCTCCTTGTCCCGGGTGGCTGGAAGGCACATTGCGGACGCGAGAGGCCGCGTTCTGGTTCTGGAAGAAACTTCCCTGGGCTTTCCTTCCGTCCCTAACTTTTAACTCTATTACTATTGGTGTTTTGGATTGATATTTTTTAGCCCTCCGTTTTCGGCAGGGACTAGGCGGACTCATCATCATGATGTCTCGACTCGCAACGCGCAGGGTTGCGGGCAGGGTTGCGGCCCTCCGTGCGCGCGGGATGAGCAACCTGTCGTACACGGAGCGGATGGACAAGACGGGCCGCCCGGTCTCGCCCGCCGTCACCATCTACCGCTTCCCCTCCATCGCCCTCTCTTCGATCACAGTCCGTATCACCGGTGGGATGCTCACCGTTGGCGTTGGTGGCGTCGCTGCGATGAGCCTCTTCGGGAGTCCGGACGCAGCCTACTCGATGGCGCAGTGTATCGGATCCTCTTCCATCGCCCCGCTCGCCAAGTTCGCCGTCGCATTCCCGCTCACCTACCACTTCATGGGAGGCATCCGCCACGCTGTGTGGGACCTCACTGCAAAGGGCTTCACCAATCAGCACATGCTCATGTCGAGCTATGCCATCTTCGGCGCATCGACGATCCTCAGCCTAGCGCTCGCAACCTACTCGCTCCCCGAGAAGAAGAACAAGTAGCCGACAGGGGGGAAAGGGTGGATTCTAGTGTACTAGTTATGGACTCGATTGGACTTGCACTTGGAGCGGCCAACCCCCGCGCCCGGTGCGGTACGTGGGCCGTAGCTGAGAGAGCTCCTCGTCACAGTGTGTAATGCCATCATACATTACTACGCAGTCCTCACGAATCTTAGGAGTCTGAGGGAGTAACTAAACGCTATATCAGTATATCTATATGATTATATATTTTATATTATCATTATGAGTCAGTCTTTAAATTAAAATTATGAGATATTCATATTGATATTCTGATCTATATCAAATATTTACATTTTAAACTACAAATATATAATATTTTTTGTGATACTGATATGAATTTGAATTAGAATGCGCAATTACAATTACCGGAATAATTAGTTATTCGTCGAATTCGGAATTGCAACGAGAATCAGAATGCAGAATCTTGATCTAAATATCTAGCTGTTGCAGACTCAGACCGGGAAATTGAAGGACACGTATTGAGTATAGCACCTAAATCAGCATGGGTCACGTTTGTAGGTGGAGAGCTCTGGACCATCTGAAATCAATCATAACCATAATGATTTGATAATGACTCGTCCGATCTCGATATCTATAAGCTCAAGACTCTCTGGAGCTCCCTCGCCTCATTCGCAATCGCCTGCTCAATCGACCCGGCCGCCTTGGCAAGGCCCGCCTTGACTGCCGTCGTCTGAGCGAGCCCACTCCTGTACTCCTCAAGCGCTGCGAGGAGTCGGAGCGCTGCAAGCGCCGCCCGTTCCATCGTCACGACGCCTGTGCTCATCAGGTGCCCCACTGCTTGTGGGAAAGAGATCTCCTCATCAGCCCTCCCTGCGAGCGATGCAGCCGCCTTGGGGGGAGGGGGGGTAGGAGGGGGGGTAGGAGGGGGGGTA
>MDSY01004734.1_pt1 | contig 12351 bp, 6 predicted proteins | sample 811131 | NCBI WGS metagenome assembly MDSY01 (sample SAMN05326643, study PRJNA326480) | marine metagenome | isolation source: seawater | place: Atlantic Ocean: South West | collected 2010
CTCAGCTTCTGCCTTATAATTCATAACAATTCTATGGCGTAAAATTGGTTTAGCAACTGCTTTTACATCTTCAATATCAGGAGCATACTTTCCATTTATTGCAGCATGACACTTAGCCGCCATAAGCATAAACTGAGACGCTCTTGGTCCTGCGCCCCATTCAATATATTGTTTTACTACTTCAGCAGCTTTGTCAGAATTTGGCCTAGTTTTAGCTACTAAACTAACAGTATATTGTAATACATTATCCGTTACAGGCAATTTTGTTATCACCTGTTGACATTCCATTATTTGTTCAGCTGACATAATAGTATTTAAAGTAACCTCATTTTTAACAGTAGTCTGTTTTACAATCTGTAATTCCTCTTCATAACTAGGATAATCTAAAATTACATTAAACATAAACCTATCAAGCTGTGCTTCAGGTAAAGGATAAGTTCCTTCCTGTTCAATAGGATTTTGGGTTGCCAAAACAAAGAATGGTTTATCCAACTCATATCGAGTACCAGCATTAGTTACTGATCGTTCTTGCATGGCTTCCAATAAAGCCGACTGTGTTTTAGGAGGTGTACGATTAATTTCATCAGCTAAAATAATATTCGCAAATAAAGGTCCTTTAACAAATTTAAAATTTCTGTTTTCATCTAGTATTTCAGATCCAATAATATCAGAAGGCATTAGGTCTGGAGTAAACTGAATACGATTAAAATTAAGGCCTAAGGAATCAGATATAGTTTGCACTAATAAAGTCTTTGCTAATCCTGGCACTCCTACTAACAGACAGTGTCCGTTGCAAAAAATAGAGATTAATACTTGCTTAACAACCGCATCCTGTCCTACTATTACTTTTGCTATTTCATCTTTAAATTCGTTATATTTAACAACAAAATTATCAATAGCTTTAACTTCATCACTCATATTATTTAGTCCATTTTTTTGCCAACTCACATTTAACTAATTCATTAGATAGTCTTATATAAGTTTTTGCAATTGTTTTATTTTTCCATTTTTCAAGAGTTAACAGTTTCTTTGAATTAATTGAATATTCTTTAATTTTTGAAAAGTCATCAACCAAATTTGCTTTATGCTGATCAGTTCTTTTATTCAATCTTAAAATACGATATGCTTTATTTTCATCTTGAATTTGGATAATTGCAGGAGGAGAAAGCTGATTTTCTTTTAATTTTTCTACTATTAAACGTAAAGCAGGAGCCATATCTTCAAGAGTGTGTGAAGTAGACATTGTATTTGGGTTTAGTAACAAACCCCCATTACCCTTATTTTCGTCATCTGAATATTTACTTACTGCTTGGTCAAAAGTAATTTTTTTATCATTTATTTCTTTTGCAATTTTATCCATTTTAAGTTTTGCAGAATATAATGATGTAGAATTTACTTTTGTCTTAATTAATATATGCCTAACATTAATTTGCTCTCCTCTCCTTTGAATTAACTGAACAATATGATACCCAAACTGAGATTCAACAACTTCTGAAATTTCACCTTGTTTTAAACGAAAAGCAGCTCTTTCAAATTCAGGAACTAAATCGCCTCTATTAACAAAACCAAGCTCGCCTCCATTAGCAGCAGAACCAGGATCATCAGAATACAAAGTTGCTAACATTTTAAAATCTTCACCTTTATAGACTCTATCTCTAAAGCTATTTAGTTTCTCTCTAATTATATCTTTCTGCTCATCTGTAATATCAGCTTTAACAACAATCTGCGCTATTTCAACTTGAGTTGGTATAATTGGAATTTCAATGTCTGGAAGAGAAATATAGGATTCCTTTACTTCTGCAGGTGTAACCTTTATTATTGAAATAAGTTTGTTTTGCATTTTTTGTGCCAAAAACTGATCTTGAATTACTTTTCCAAGTTCAAGCTTAATATTTGCTTTTGATTTCCCAAAATAATCTTCTACCTTAGCTACTGATCCTAGTTGACTTTCGAAATAAGATAAACGCTTAAAAATTTCAGCATCAACCTCATCTTCTGAAACAATTAAACTATCCAGTTTCGCTTGGTTAACTAATAACTTCTGAAACAATAAATCCTCTACAATTTGACATCTAACCTCATTTGAATTGGTATTTCCTTGAGATAAATATTGTAAATATTGTGATTCAATTTCTGAAGTAAGAATAATCTCATCACCAATAACCGCTTCAATTTTATCAATTGATTGAGCTGATAAATTAAATATGACAAGGGATAGTAATAGAAAATAATATAATTTATTCATTAGTATATTTTAATTTTTTTTAAAGCTAAAGCGTTCTGATATAATTCATCCTCAAGTTGCTTTAAATATTGTATTTTATTTTTATTTAATAAAACATTACGAATTTTTTCACTTTCCATAATCAACGGGCTAATACTTCCTTTTATTTGATAATTTTTAATAAAAACATAATGTATGTATTGCTGACCTTCAAACCAAACCCCTTTTGTATTTTCTAAAAAATATTCCTCTTCAATAATAAACTGAGGCAACTTATTATTAACGCCTGAAAAAAACTGCCAACTACTATCTTCTAAATAATACTCCTTTGCAAACTGATGGCAATAATCTGTTAAGCTTTCAATATCATCTTCATTAATTGATTTAAACCACTTTTTCAAACTTTTAGAATTAGGAGCAGATTTATCCACAACAATATATCTACCCATAAATATATTTTCAACTAACTTAAATTCATTCATATACTTATTATAATAATCAGAGACTTCTTCTGAAGTAATACTTGTATCAAAATTTTGATTGATTAACTCTTGCTGATATTCATAAATCAAAAGCGAAGAACGATAATCTTCAATCTGTGCCTCATAATCCAATAAATCAATACTTAAATTTATCTCTGCATGGTAAATCATCAATTGCTTTTTTATCCAAACATTAACATAACGATCAATAAAAAAGGTGCTATCTTTAGTATACTTTGGCATCTCTTTTAAAACTTCTGAAAGCAATAAATCTTTTTCATATACTCTAGCAATAATTTTTTCATTATCAATATTAAAACAAGAAATAGTAAGGATAAAAAATATTAATACTAAAAATATTTGATGTATATTCATTAATTATTTAATAAGCGTGTAAAGCACTTCTTTATTAATACTTACATTATATTTATTACGTAATGAAGTAATCCAGTCTTGTTCCAAAGCATTTTGATAATCAGAAATCACTTTTCCTCTGGTTTGATCAAATGCTTTTATTTCAGAAGGCAATACTTCATGAATATCAACAATTACATAACTTCCATCCTCAGTTTTAATGTCACCTGCAATACCTACTTTCCAATTTACAGCATCAATATATTCATTTTCACCATTGACAAATTTCTTTGAATTTATTTGCAAACTCAAAGGTGCAATATTATTTGTTTCAGTTAATATTTCAACATCAGTAAAATTCCCTCTATGCTTCTTGTATAACGCTCTTTTAACGCGCTTAGCAGTTGCTAAATTAACACAACTATAAATAGTTGCATCAACTCTATTCTCCCAGATGTAATTACTAGAATTCGCTGTATAAAAAATTTGCAAACCAACAGTATCTTCAATTGCCTTATTCCATACTTTGGTATTTGTTAAATCAAAAAGTAAAATTCCATCTCTATATTCTTGCAATAAGGCTTTATACTCAGGATATTTAGATTCCAATTGACTTTCTTCATATTCTAATAATTTCTCATCTACAAAATCGATGTACATTTTATCAATATCACTCCCTACAGTTTGATTTGATAAAATATAATTTACAAATGAGCTTATTTTAATTTTTTGTCCGTTAATACTAAATAATTTATTATCATCATCTATAGGAGAACTAAATTTTCCTTTATTCACAAAATTAGCAGCTTTCATCCGAAATGCATTATAAACAGCTGGGTTATTAGTAACCTTATAAGTTTTATGCAATTTAGCAAACAACGCTTTATTACTTAACTCTATTCTTGAATCACTTTCAATTTTTCTTTTTAATTCTGATTTAATATCTTCAAATGAAGAGATCTCTTTTCTTTCTAATAAAGCAATAATGTGCCAACCATATTCTGTACGAAATGGAGCAGAAATATCACCTATATTTTTTAATCCAAATGCAACTTTTTCAAATTCTGGAACCATTTTTCCAACACCAAAAGCAGGTAGAACTCCACCCTTTACAGCAGTTGACCTATCTTCTGAAAAACGTTCTGCAACATCAGAAAAATTATCACCATTATTAAGGAGTTCTTTAACTTTATTAATTTTTTCTTTTGCTTCATCACTTTTTTTCTCATCAGAACCTAAACCTACTTTAAACATAATATGAGCTACCTTAACTTCACCTGAAGCATCACGCTTATCAGTAACCTTTATAATGTGATAACCATATTTAGTTCTTACTGGCATTGAAATATCTCCTATCTCAGTCGAATAAGCTGCAGATTCAAAATCATATACCATCATAAATACAGTAAAATAGTTTAAATTACCATAATTACTTAAGGCTGATTTATCATCAGAATTCTTATTTGCAGCATCAGCAAAAGAAATTGTATTCGCTAGAATTGATGAACGAATATCTAGGATTTTATTATAAGCATCCTTTTCTTCTTTTTTAGAAGCTTTTTCATTAACTGAAATTAAAATATGACTTGCTTTTATATCTTTTTTCATTCTATCATACGCCTCCTCAAGCATATTTTCATCAAATTCCTTATTTCTTAAATAGGGCTTAGTTAATTGTACCCTATAGCCATCTAACTCATTGATAAATGAAGTAACTGTATCTAATCCTAACTCATTTGCTTCTTTAACTTTTAACTTAAAATTAACAAATAATTGCATGTATTCATCTAAATACTCTTTTGTTAATTCTGTGTTATTATTGTTCTTATAAAAAACATTCTTAAATTCATCCAATGATATTTTATGGCCATCAATAGTTAACACATCCTGAGCTGTAATTACTAGAGCAAAAGCTCCACATAAAATACTTAATCCTATTTTTTTCATTTTTTATAAATTTTATTTTCTGCTATAATTTGGCGCCTCTCTAGTTATTGTTACATCATGCGGGTGACTTTCAGCAACTCCAGCAGCAGTAATTTTTAAGAACCTCGCTTTGGATAAATCTTGAATAGTTTCAGAACCGGTATAACCCATTCCAGCTCTTAATCCACCAATCATTTGATGAATAACCTCACCTAGCATACCTTTGTAAGCAACTCTACCTACAATTCCTTCAGGAACCAGTTTTTTAACATCTACTTCTCCGCTTTGGAAATACCTGTCTTTAGATCCATCCTGCATAGCATCAATCGAACCCATCCCTCTATAAGACTTGAACTTCCTTCCTTCAAAAATAATTGTTTCTCCAGGAGCTTCATCAACTCCAGCAATAATAGAACCTAACATAATAGTATTAGCTCCACCCACTAATGCTTTAACTATATCTCCAGAATATCTTATTCCCCCATCAGCAATTAAAGGAATATTATATTTTTTTGTAATTTCAGCAACATCTATAATAGCTGTTAGCTGAGGAACTCCAATTCCAGCTACAACTCTTGTGGTACAAATTGATCCTGGGCCAATACCAACTTTTACTGCATCAGCACCAGCATTAATTAATGCTATAGCTGCATCACTAGTCGCAATATTACCAACAACAATATCAATATTAGGAAATTTAGCTTTAGTTTTCTTAAGCACCTCAACTACACCTTTGGTATGTCCATGAGCTGTATCGATAATAATTGCATCAACAGATGAATTTGAAAGAGCTTTAATTCGCTCCAAAACATCATCAGTAACTCCTACTGCAGCAGCAACTCTTAATCTTCCATATTGATCCTTGCAAGCATTAGGTCGCATCCTATTTTTAATTATATCTTTAAATGTAATTAATCCAACAAGTTTATTTTCAGAATTAACAATGGGTAATTTTTCAATTTTATTCTCTTTTAAAATACTTTCAGCATTCTCTAAATCATTAAGCTCAGTGGTAATAAGTTTAGCCGATGTCATTACTAAAGAAATAGAAAGATTCATATCCTTTTCAAACCTTAAATCTCTATTTGTTACAATACCTAAAAGCTTAAGATGCTCATCAACAATAGGGATCCCTCCAATTTTATTTTCCCGCATCAAAGTAAATGCATCTCCAACAGTTGCTGATAAAGTTAAGGTAATTGGATCAAGAATCATACCGCTTTCTGAACGTTTCACTTTTCTAACTTCTAATGCTTGTCGCTCAATACTCATGTTTTTATGTAAAACACCAATCCCTCCTTCTTGTGCTATTGCAATTGCCATTATAGATTCTGTAACTGTATCCATGGCGGCAGATACAACAGGAATATTTAAGGTAATATTTTTCGTGAACTGAGTTTTAGTACTCACCATGTAAGGTAATACTTCAGAATAAGCTGGAACAACTAGAACATCATCATAAGTGAGACCTTCTTTCATTATTTTATTGCTCATATTAATACATTTAAAAATCACACAAAATTAACATATTATATATTAAAATAGTCCCTTAAAAAGGGACTATTTTAATATCATTAGATATTACTATCTAACTAGAGTGATAACATCTATTTTTTTAGTTATCTCACCGACTCCATTTACATATTCTATATGAAAAATATAATTACCAGACTGAACCATATTACCATTCAACCTGCCATCCCAACCCTTTAAAGGATCTTTAGTACTAAAAATTACACCGCCACTTCTATTGTATATTGTAAAAGAATAACCGACTTCAGAAATAAAATAAATGAATGGACGAAATACTTCATTATTATCATCTCCATTTGGAGTAAAGGTATTAGGAACAAAAATAATCGGTGTCTGAGAAATACAAGAAATATTTGACATACTACCTTCAGAAACTGGCCCATAAGGATTAGAAATTCCTTCTGTTGCTTCAATATAATAACAGAATCTACCATTACCATCACCATAAGCACTTACTACATCAATTAATTGAAGTGGTATATCTTTATTTATTGATCTATCCCAAGTACCATTCTGAGATAAACTAAATGATTGACCTCCATTAATTGATCGATATAATTTATATTCTAAAACATCTCCAAGCCACTTATCATATTCATTAAAAGTAAGTGTGTTAGTATATTGGTTTTCCCAACCTAGACCAAACCAACCCTCGTCATTGACTTTAACAAAATCAGGTGGTCCCTCATCATAATCTATATTAATTTCTGATTCCAAAAAAATTGTTTGAGCATATGAAGTATCATCAACATATATTAGATTATTTATTGGAGGAGCAGTAAGTCTTAAGCCACAAGTGTCAACTGGATATATTCTATATTGATAAAAATTTTGGCTTGTTTTTGCTAGCCCATCAGTATAATGAATGGTAGATCCTCCATTAAAAGGAACTTTGCCTGTAAGTTCAAAGTTACTTTGATTACGTAAAGAACGCATTACATCATAATGACTAATAATAGCTGTATTGTCTACAATACAATTAATCTCAACAAAACCATTATCATGATTTACACTTGCATAATCTATGTAGTTATAATCAGGTTTTTTAGGCAAATTAGGAATAATAATTAATTGATTTGATAAAGCTGAAAAAGTTGTATCTACATTAGCTGCAATTAAATATATCTTATATGAATATTTATCTATTAAACTTGACAAAACATAATCTGTCTTATCAACTAAATGCGTATCAATTAATATTGTTGTTAAACCATTCAAGTCTGTCTCTTCAACAAAAAGATTATAATAACTTACCCCCATATCCCAACCATAATATTTATTCCATGATAAAGATAAATTTTGAGTACATTCATTCAAATCAGGTAAAAGACAAATTGAATTATGATAAGGAGTTGTAATTTTTGCATTTCTACAGGTATCTTCTGCTCTAATACTAAAAGTTTCATAATATTCATTTGCAAATGATGAATTATAAGTATATGTAGAATTTAACTGACCAAAAACTGTATCAATTGTTATATCACCTTGTGATCCATTCAAATAAATAATATAATAATCAGCTCCAACTGATGGAATCCAAGAGATTACTGATTTACCAATAGAATTAACTGATACATCTGTAATAACTGGAATATTAGGTGTAATAGTATCTCCTAGATTGACAGATCCGATAGATGATTTTGAAGTACAGCCACTTGCATCAGGAATTTCTACATAAATCTGAAGATCTTCATTACACTGAACTGCATCATATAAATAAGATAATAAAGGAGTTGTTAAGTAATTATAAAAATTAGAGTTAGCTTTCTTGATATATAACTCATAATTAATATCTGAAGAAGTAAATAATGGGTTATGAATAGCATTCCAATCAAAATTAGCTGAAACTCCAAAATTTATTGATTGTATATCCATAAAAATACTTTGTACAGTATCGGAATGTAAATCAGCTCCCGTAGTATCACAACCATCCTTGTTAGATAAAAAGTAAAATTGTGAGGCAGAATTCCCATCTACTCCAATATGATTATAAGTTTCAAAAGGGAAATCTATACTATCAAGTAATGTATAAGGACCTAGCATATTGCTAGAATGCCATACAAAAACGGGCTCATTTGTTGGAGGAGTATTAGCAAGATAATTCCAAGTTAAATCAATATCTCCGTTATCTTTAACTGACACACATCTCAAATCAGGTATTGGGGGAACAACTGTAATTTTAATATTAGCTACACCAACTCCATTTGCAGGACAAAAATCATCAGATGCTTTAACAAAGAAATTAAAAATATTAGAACTAGCATTACAACTAACTCCTCCATCAGCATAAATATGAGAACATGATGTTTGCCATTCAAAAAATCCATTAACAATTATTGGAGAAACTAGTGAAATACCATTTGGTCCTGGAGTTATGGGCGGGATTGATCCAGATCCATCGTTAAAAGTAGCACAAGGTGGATTAGCACAAAAATTAGGCAATATATAATCTCCTGATACTTGTCCTCCAGAAATATTTAATGTTATATTTTGATTAATTCCTCCTAAGTAAGTATCTAAGTCCTCAGCCCCTATATTAAATTGAACTAAGTCACCTGCAAAAACAGTAGTTTCATAAGAAGGTAAGCCAGCAGAATTTATGTTTGTTATCCAAGTTTGTGTACCAATTGGAGCCGAAACAACTGGTGGATCATTAAGACCATCAACTGGCGGATTAAAAGCATTACACTCTAATAACGCCACTTGCACCTCTCTATATATTTCCGCTACAAGCTGACCACATTTCCTAGCCTCAACCTTGACACATGTTACGAAAACTCCTGCAGTTGAGGAATTATAAGCTATCTCACCTGTTTCTGAATCAATAGTTGGACTACCAGGTATGGGAAAATCAAATGTGTATGGAGCTACAAATGGCAAAGCAGTAGCATTTGGATTATTAGGATCATAAGCAAAAGAAGAGCCTAATGGATCAGCCCAGGAGTAAGTAATCTGATCTAATTCATCATCAGAAGCATTGTGAGAATAAGCAAATGGATATCCTTTACATATAATTGTTTTTGCTAATTCTTTAAATCTTGGAGAAGAATCATAACATGGACTTGATGCTAAATAATTTACAACAGGAGTAGGATCTGAATCATAAGGATACATAACGGCTCTTAAAGTCCATGATTGACTATTAGGATTTAATATGTTTGTTATCTGACCACTTCTAGCCGAACTCCCCCAAGTAAAGTGCCATCCCTCTGGTGGTGGATTACCAGCAAACGCTATAGGGTCAGATCTCCAAATGTATTCCTCTACAGCACCTAAAGAAGCGCCAGTAATTCCTGCACAATCAAAACATGAAGTCGAAGCGCCAGAAGAATAGCCTACTGGAGAAATATCTGATACAGAAATAAAATTCATTAGAATAGGAGAAGTTGCTCCTAATGTAGGATAATTATGTTGAGTAACTGTTAATGCAGTTTGAGAAAAGGTAATTCCATCACAGTCTCTATAAACTTTCAATTCAAAAACATATTGACCAACATTGGGACCCCCTTTGAGGCAAATCCACGTTAATTCCCCTCCCATAAAGTGAGAAGAAAAAGACAGTAAACTAGAGCATATAAAAAATAAAAATATTATTATTTTTTTCATAATTTAATAAACAAGTGTTAAAAGAAAATCTTGATAATCGAGTTAAAATTATTTAGATATTTGTATCTTTTTGTTAATTTTTACATTAGAAGAAATAATTTCAAGAATATAAAGTCCATTTTTAAGTTCAGAAACATTTATGAAATTAGTAGAAGAAGAATACAATACCTCCTTACCTAATAAATCAATAACTCTTAAATAATCATATTCACCTTTAATGTGTAATAATTCTTTAGCCGGAACAGGAAAAACATCAAAAGAGATAATAAACTGATCATTAACATCAACAGTCCAAACTTCATTACCTGTTGTAAAATTATCAAAATCTTCAACTGATGAAGCGGATCCATTTAACACTGTATTCCCCATAGCATCTGTAACAGTATAAGCTAGATTAGCTCCACTAATACTTTGTAATGTATAACACTCATTAAATACAAGTGGTTGAGAATTAGTAGCACCAGTAACACCTCCAAAACCAGAGGCAATAATTAAATTATTACTTACCTGTTTTAAATACCAAGAGTTATTAGCATCTCCAGCAACATCAATAGATAATTGTCCATCCCAATATGCATTATCAAAACCAAGATCTACAACAAAAGATATCACCTGATTGTTTAAAGGATCCGAATCAATAGTAGCATTTGGAGTGTTAACATCAATAGATATTACATCATTGTTAACAAGACCAGTTATAGGATCAAGAGAAACATCTACCATATCTAGAGTTCCTAAATTAAGTGGCTGATTTGATAGTGTTGAATTATCCCATGATTGATTAAATAATGTTGAATACATAAAATTTCCATTAACAGACACATCAACTTTAACTTCAGTAAGATTGTTAAGACCATAATTTTGTAAAGTTATTACTGGACTTACTTCAGAACATCCAGATGATGGAGAACTATTCATAAAACTTCTAGCATCATTATTCATCGATGGCGGAGGCAAACAACTTGCTACTAATGAATAAAGACCTTGAGCTTGACCAATAACAGTTAAAGTCCTATCAGGACAAACTTGATATATAGTAGGCCAACCGCCTATTGCATAATCACTTGCAATAGACTGACTATTAGTGCCTGAATATGTTGGTATTATAGGGTAAGGCGTTCCATCAACCCAATCACCTTGAGAACCTGGACCTCCGTTTAATTCGGCAAGTGTTCCTCCCTGACCTTCAATAAAAAAAACCATTACATCATTTGTAGATGAAGAGTTTACACCTGGATATCCTGTAGGGCCATGATTTTCATATACATCTTTTAATGCATGAGAAGTATGATATGACCAACATGGAGGGCACCATATTGCAGAAAAATCTAAGAAGACAGTTTTTCCATCATCTAAGTAATCATATAAACTATGAGTTTCCCCATCAAGATCTACAACTGTAAAATTAGGAGCAATTGATCCATTAGAAAGCTGTGCATATAAGCTTTGAGCTGAAAATAATGTCATTAATACAACCAGCATTATCGATTTAATTGATAAGTATTTTTTTTTCATAATATTCTTTGTTATAATTTTCACAAATATATAAAAAATAATTTTGAATTAACATCAAGCAGTATGAGTATAATCTAAAAAATATTACACGAAAAACTACAAAGCTTTTATTTTCTTTCTCTCTAGGTCATATTCAGACGTAATCTCTTCAATAATTTCAGCAACAGGCATTATCTTACTTATCATAGCTGATACTTGCCCAACTTCAAGTTCACCTTCCTCTAAATCTCCCTCAAACATACCTTTTTTAGCCCTTCCTCTTCCTAATAATGTTCTTAAATCATCTTTATTAGCATCATTAGCGTAAGCTTCTTGAATTTGATTATAAAATTTATTTTTCATTAAACGAACAGCTGTTAATTCTTTCAAAGTTAAATCGGTTTCTCCTTCATCAGCATTTACAACTTTATTTTTAAAATTAATATGAGCAGAACATTCATCAGAAGCAATAAACCTACTACCTATCTGTACACCATCAGCACCAAGAGCAATTGCAGCTAACATGGCACGACCACTGCTTATCCCGCCAGCAGCAATAAGAGGAATTTTAATCAAATCTTTAATCATAGGAATCAAGCACAATGTAGTGATTTCTTCTGCACCATTATGCCCCCCGGCCTCAAAGCCTTCTGCAACAATTGCATCTACTCCAGCTTCAACAGATTTTAACGCAAACTTTTTACTTGCAATAACATGGACAACTTTTATTCC
>MDSY01113028.1_pt1 | contig 12347 bp, 13 predicted proteins | sample 811131 | NCBI WGS metagenome assembly MDSY01 (sample SAMN05326643, study PRJNA326480) | marine metagenome | isolation source: seawater | place: Atlantic Ocean: South West | collected 2010
AGATTTTACAATATCTCCAGGCCTTTGAGCATTACCACCTGGCATATTTTCTACAAGTCCAACAACACCCACTACATTAACTTTTGCTTTTCTCAATGCTAGATTTTTCATTAAGCCAACTACTGTTGCAGAGCCAGCCATATCATATGTCATATCTTCCATAAATTTTGCAGGTTTTAATGAAATACCACCTGTATCAAAACAAACTCCTTTACCAACAAATGCCAAAGGCTTAGAACTATTTTTTGCTCCATTCCATTCCATTGTTACAAGGTATGATCCTCTAATACTTCCTTGTCCCACTCCCAATAAAGCATTCATTCCTAATTGTTTTAATTTTTTGTCATCATAGATGTGTATTTTTAAACCATATTTCTTAAGAGAGGTTAATCTTTTTGCATATTCATCTGGATGTAAAATATTTCCTGGTTCTGAGACTAGATCTCTTGCAAAAAAAGTTCCTTCTTCTAAAGCCTTAAATCTTAATTGGGTTTGAGTGGATATTTTATTCTTATTGCCAATTACATTTACAGAAACAAGTCTTTTATCCTTTTTAGATCTATAAATGTTAAACTCATAAGACTTTAATTTCAATCCATGTAAAAAATATCCTATAAAGTTTTCAGTTTTACTATTAATCGTATTTAAGCTTATAGAATAATCGTTCGGCTTATCATAATTTATATAACCATGAAATTTAGCTCCCAAATTTTCAACTTGATGAGTCTGTAAATCTTTTTTAATTGATACTAAAAATATTGTTTTTTTTGAATTAATTTCAAAAAGAAGTAAGTCTTTTTTTAAATCACTTTTTTTTAACAAATCAGATATGTAAGAAAATTCAGTGTTTGAAAGATATTTTTTTAAACCACTAATACTGAATTTTTCATCAACAAATAATACTAGATTAGCTGATGGTTTTTTAATGGCATTGTTTTTAAATGTTATTTCTATTGACATTTTTAATATATATGTACTTTAGGTTGTATTTAACAATGTCTTATAAATTATAAATGATTGAATTCAACAAAAAATTAATATTTGAAAAATTTTTTAGAGATATATTAAACTTTTTTTTATTAATGCTTGGAAGTGTTAGTCTCATAGTTTGGGTAATCCAAGCGGTTAATTTTCTTGATTTTGTAACAGAAGATGGCCATGGGCTATTAATTTATTTTAAATATACCATTTTAAACTTACCAAAAATAATTTCGAGACTAACTCCAGTTATTTTCTTTATTTCTATTTTTTATATTATTAATAAATATGAGGACAACAATGAAATGAAGATATTTTGGCTGACAGGTGTTCAGAGAAAAGACTTTGTTAAAAGAATGATAAATTTTTCTTTAATAATAACATTTATACTTTTGATTTTAAAAATTTTTTTAGTTCCAAATTCTCAGTATAAAGCAAGAACATACATTCAAGACTCAAATATAGATTTTTTTCCATCCTTAATAAAAGAAAATAAATTTATTGATACTGTTAAGGATTTAACAATTTATATCGACGAAAAAATTGACTCTTCAACATATAGAAATATATATATAAAAGATGTTAAAAGCGTAGGTACTACGAAAATCATTTATGCTCGAATAGGCGAATTAGTAAATAATGAAAATGAAAGATCTTTAAGACTTAGTGAGGGTAAAATAATTAATTTTAATGGTGACAATATCACTGAGTTTGATTTTAAAAAGACAAATTTTGATTTATCTAATTATTTGACCAAATCTATTGTAGATTTTAAGATTCAAGAAAAAAATACTCACTCCTTAGTGGATTGTTATTTAAATTATTCAATTTTAAAAAAAAAAGAACAGTATTATGATGTCCTCAGTTGTAACGATCCAGCAAATAAAGAAATTCAGATTGAATTGTATAAAAGATTTATTAAACCAATATTTTTAATAATATTAGCTTTGACATCAAGTTTTTTACTTTTTTCATCTAAAGAAAATAACTCTCATAAAAAACATAGGGTTTTAATATTTCTTTCAGGAATAATATTTGTTATTTTGTCTGAATTTAGCAGTTCTTTATCAGGGCAAAGTTTTTTTGTTTTGTTAATCTTATCAATTATACCAATAATAATTTCTTTTATTCAGTATTTTTTTCTGGTTAGGGAAAATGGTTTACAAATTTCTAAATGATATCAATACATAAAAAATATATTTATATAAAATTTTTTCTTATCTTAAGTAAAGTATTTGCTGTATTTGCATCAATTGTAATAATAATGAATTTATTCGAAGAGATTAGTTTTTTTAAAAATGAAGAAAGTAATTTTCTTTTACCTATTTTTCTAACCTTACTTAATTTACCATCATTGTTGTTTGAACTTTTTCCATTTATCTTTCTTATCACATCAATTTATTTTTTTATTGAATCTTTTGAATTAGACGAGATTAATACTTATAAAATTTATGGTGTTACTAACTTAAAGTTAATTCAAATTATAAGTTATGTTACATTTTTTACTGGTATTTTAATAATTACTATATTTTACAGTTTTTCTACTAATTTAAAATTTATTTATTTAGATCTTAAAAATCAATATTCAGATGATGATAAATATTTAGCCGCAGTGACCACTAATGGTCTATGGATTAGAGATACTGTAGGTAATAACATCAGGTATATCAATGCTGATAAAATAGTTGGTACAAATTTATTAAACGTTTCAATTTCAGAATTTGATGAAAATTTTAATTTAGAACAGTCAATTACTTCTGCAGAAGCAGATATCAATAAAAAAACTTGGGTTTTAAAAAATGTTGTTTTGAATTCTCAAAACAATATAAAAAAGTTAGACAATTTGGAGGTTGAGACAAACTTTAATATTGAAAGAATATTGTCAATTTTTGATAATTTATCATCCTTAAACTTAATCGAATTACACAAGCTTGAAAAAGATTATGAACTTCTGGGATATAGTATTAATGTTATTAATGGCCATAAACACAGAATATACTCTTACCCAATCTATATTACTTTAATGGTTATAATTGGATCTATTTTGATGCTGAACACAAAACATAATAAGTCTAAAGTTTTTCATGTGCTTCTTGGAATATTAATCTCAGTAATTGTTTACTACATTAATTATTTTTTTAAAACTGTGATAGAAACTCAAGATGTTCCTTATATTTTTTCTATATGGGGTCCACAAATAATCTTGGCAATGATTATTTTAATTAATTTAATTAAACTAAATGAAAAGTAAGTTAAAATTTTTTTTATTTATTAATATACTTGCAACTATTTTTTTTCAGAAAATAACTTTTGCAAATGAAATTATATTTGAAGCTGATATTATCAATACATCAGGCAAAAATATTGTTGTGGCATCTGGTAATGTAAAAATTATAAATGACTTTGGAAAAAAAATAACAGCAGATAAATTAGAACTAGATAAAAGTAAAAAAATTCATAAGTTGTCAGGTAACGTCCTTTATAAAGATATACTTAAAAATAAAATTTATAGTGATTATTTAATTATTAATGAAAATAAAAAAACGTATACTTTTTTAGAAAATATATTAGTTGAAAATAGCTCTGATAATATAAAAATAAAATCTGATAAAGCTATATATGATGAATTAAATGATATTCTCTATTCAAATAACAAATCAACAATTGAAGATAGTTTTGATAACTTTATTACTGTTGAAAAATTTCAGTTCTTTACAAAAAAAAATCAGTTAGTTGCTCAAGAAGTTGCAATAAAAGATAAAGAGTTAAATCAATATGAAATTGAAAAGGTATATTACGATTTAAATGAAAAAAAAATTTATGGAAAAGATGTGATCATAAATGAAAATAATAGTTTATTATTATCCAAAAATAATCTGGCAAGGTCCAAAAGTAGATCCTTGATTTATGAAAAAGATAAAACAACACTAAAAAAGACTGTTTATACTAATTGTAAAAAAAGAAAAGATGGCTGTCCTCCTTGGTTAATACAAGCTGATGAAATAAATCATGATTCAAAAAAAAAAATAGTAAATTATAAAAATGCAATACTTAAATTTTATAATGTACCTGTTATGTACTTTCCCAGGTTTTTTCATCCCGATCCTACTGTTAAAAGACAATCTGGTTTTTTAACTCCAGTTTGGACCTCCTCAAAAACCAAAGGTAATCATTTTAAATTACCTTATTTTTTTGCTATTTCAGAAAGTTCAGACTTTACTTTTTCTCCAAGGCTATATGAGAGTAATAAGAATTTATATCAAGGTGAATATAGAAAAGTTACAAAAAATTCTAAACATATTTTTGATACAAGTATTAAAAACAACAATCCTTTTCTTTTAAAAAATAGTTCTTCAAACACTCACTTTTTTTCAGACTCAACAATAGTTTCTAATTTTAATTTTTTTGAAAACTCACAAATAGATATAAAATTACAGTCTGTGTCTAATGAAGGATATCTAAAAAAATATAACATAAAATCACCATTGATAGACTCTCAAACAACATTAAATTCGATTATTAAACTTGAAGGATCTAATGAAGATTTGGAATTTTTACTTTCTACTGAAGTTTATGAGGATCTAAGTAAAAGAAATGAAAATGACAGATACGAGTATATTTTACCAAATTTTAATATTTCAAAAAATCTAACCACCCAATTGGATGGACAATTAGAATTTAGATCTATTGGTTATAATAAACTTTATGAGACCAATATCGATGAAAAAATATTTGTTAATGATTTAATCTATAAATCTATTGATTATATAAATAATACTGGCTTCATAAGTAACTTTGAAGTTATATTAAAAAATTTTAATGCAAATTCTAAAAATTCAAAATCACTTAAAAATAAAGGGGAAAATAATCTCCAAGGATTATTTCAATATAATAGTAAATTGCCCTTGATCAAAGACAGTCAGAATGCCAGAAAAGTTTTAACCCCGATTTTTTCAGCAAAATTTAATCCATCAAATAAAAATAAAGATATTAAAAATGATGACAGATTCATCGATTACACTAACATTTACTCTATTAATAGAGTGGGATCCAATCAAGTATTGGAAGGAGGTCAATCTATATCATTAGGAAGTGAATATAAAATCTTAAGTAAATTTAACAATTTGAATGAGATTTTTAGCTTAAATTTGGCAGCATCCTTTCGTGAAAATGAAAATAGTGATTTACCAATTAAAAGTTCTGTGGGACAAAAAACATCAAATATCATTGGACAAAGTAAAATTAAAATTAATGATTTTGTAGATATCAATTATGATTTCTTAGGAGATAATAATTTAGGAAATTTCAATTATCACAAAGTAAAATCTAATTTTAGAGTTAATAACTTCATAACTTCTTTTGAGTTTATTGAAGAAAATAACGATATAGGAAAAGAGAGTTTTGTTTCAAACGAAAGTTCATACGCTTTTGATGATCAAAGCAATCTATTATTTAGAACAAGAAAAAATAAAAAAACTAATTTGACTGAATATTATGATTTAATCTATCAATATAAGATGGATTGTTTAACTGCAGGAATTGAGTATAAAAGAAGTTATTACACAGATGATCTAATAGAGCCAGAGGAAAGTATTTTCTTTTCAATAACCTTTTTGCCCTTTAACAATAAAATAGATCTTCCTGGGATTAATTAATGATATTAAAAATTTTAAATAAACTAATATTTTTAATTTTAATGATTACAGTTAATTTGAATAATCTAGATGCTTCTAATACAATTAAAATTGTTAAGAAAATAAATGAAGAAATAATTACAAATTTTGATGTAAAGAAAGAACGTAATTACTTACGTGCACTCAATAACAATTTAGATAATTTAGATATTGCGGAATCTTACAAAATTGCTGATGAATCTTTGACACGTGAAAAAATTAAATATAGTGAAATTATAAGGTTTATTGATATTGAAAAATTTGATAATATGAAATTAATAGACAAGGTTATTCTTGATATAATAAGAAGTTTAAATTTAACTGATAAATCAGAGTTTGAAAATTATTTAAACAACTATCAATTAAAAATTTCAGATGTTGAAAAAAAAATAACTATAGAGGTACTTTGGAATCAATTAATAACTTCAAGATATAATGATAAGATAAATATTAATGAAAATGAACTATTAAAAAGAATTCGAACAGAAAAACTTAATAAGAAAAATATCATTGAGTATGATTTATCAGAAATTGTTTTTCAAGCGAAAAATCAAGAGTCAGTACAATCAATGATTAAACAAATTAATATGAGTATTTCAAATATAGGTTTTAAAAATACTGCTACTAAATTTAGTATTGCAGATACATCAAAGTTTGGAGGCAAAGTTGGTAAAATTAATGAAAATCAATTATCTAAAAAAATTTCAATTGAATTAGATAAATTAAAAATAGGTGAATACACTAGGCCCATAAAAGTGGGAAGTGGTTTTTTGATATTATTAGTTGACGACAAAAATAATATAAATAAGGAAGTTGATGAAAAAATAATATTAGATAATATGATTCAGTTTGAAAGAGAAAAGCAATATGAAAATTTTTCTCAAATTTATTTTAATAAAGTAAAAATTAATACATATATAAATGAATTTTGATCCAATTATTATTGTATGGGGGGAGCCTAACAGTATTTTTACAGAAATTTTTTTAAAATCTTTAAAAAAATATAATAGCAAAAAGCCTTTAATTTTAATTGGATCTTTTGAATTATTTAAAGATCAAATTAAAAAATTAAAGATTAGTTTTAATTTAAACTTAGTGAACTTAATTAAAAATGATTTAAATAATCTTTCGAAAAAAAAATTAAACTTTATCAATGTAAGTTATAATTATAAAAAGCCTTTTGAAAAGATATCGCTTAAATCTAATAATTACTTATCAAATTGTTTTAATTTAGCTTTCCAAATAAATAAGAATCACAATATCTCAGGATTGATAAATGGACCCATTTCTAAAAATATTTTTTGAAAAAAAAGTTTCAAGGAATTACGGAATATCTTGCTAATTCTTACAAAAATAAAGAGAATTTTGCTATGTTAATATACAATAAATCTTTATCAGTACTACCTATCACTACTCACCTCCCTATTGATAAAATTTCCAAAAAAATTTCAAAAAAAACAATTATCTTGAAGTCTACTTTGATAAATAATTTTTACAAAAAATTTTTCTCAATTAAACCAAAAATTGCTATTTGTGGCTTAAATCCTCATTGTGAAAATTTTTTTAACAAAAGTGAGGAAATGAGAATTATTAATCCTGCTATTAATTATTTAAAAAAGAAAAAAATAATTATAGATGGGCCCTTTCCAGCAGATACTGTTTTTTTAGAGCAAAATAGAAAAAAGTTTAATGTTATAATTGGAATGTATCATGATCAAGTTTTAACCCCAATTAAAGCGTTACATGGTTTTGATGCAATCAATATAACACTAGGTTTGCCTTTTATAAGAATTTCTCCTGATCATGGTCCTAATTACAACATGATTGGTAAAAATAAGTCAAACCCTCAAAGTTTAATTAATGCTATTAAATTTTTAAATAAAAAAAAGTGAATACAAAAGCAAAAAAAAGTTTAGGTCAAAACTTTCTTATTGATGAGGATATTTTAGAAAAAATTATTAGATGTTCAGATATCAAAGACAGAGAAGTCCTTGAGGTGGGACCAGGTACAGGGAATCTTACCAATAAAATAATTCAACAATTGCCTAAAAAAATTTTTTTAATAGAAAAAGATACTTTTCTTTTAGATGAACTTAAAAATAAAGTTGATTACAATATTGAATTTATAAATGAAGATATTTTAAAAATTAAAGAAAATGAGCTTTCAAAAGAAAAGTTGATAGTTTTTGGAAATTTACCTTATAACATTTCAACTGAGATTTTAACTAAATGGATTTTAAATATTAATTCTAATTTCTGGTTTGATAAATTAATATTAATGTTTCAAAAAGAAGTGGCTGATAGAATTATCAGTCATCATAATACTTCAAACTATGGTAGACTATCTATTATTTCTAATTGGAAATTAAACATAGAAAAAATAACCGATATTAAGCCCAGTTCATTTAAACCTGTCCCAAAAGTTGATAGTTCTTTGTTAGTTTTCACACCAAAAAAAAATTATAGTAGAATATGTAGTGAAAAATCATTAGAAAAAATAACAAGAGTTTTTTTCAATCAAAGAAGAAAAAAAATAAAAAAACCTTTTAGTCAGTTATTTAATAACTTTGATGAAGTTGCTAAAAAGCTAAATATAGATTTAAATTTAAGACCACAAAACCTAAGCTGCGATGTTTATTTATCAATTGCTGAAGAATTTGAAATTTTACGAAGTTAGTTTTTCAACATGTTTTCTAATAAAGTTTTTATCATAATCTTTTGAGTCATTGTTAATCTCAGCATCAATAAGTTTTTGAATTTTTAGATAACACGCGTGTAAATCATCATTGATAACTACATAATCGTAATTAATCCAGTGTAATACATCTCTTTCAAATTGCTTCATGCGCTCAGCTGCTATTAGTTTATCTTTCATGTCTCTGTTTGACAATCTCTCAAATAAAATTTTTTTACTTGGTGGAAGTAAAAAAAAAGTAATTAATTTATAATCTAAGTTTTTATTTTTAATTTGATCAGCCCCTTGCCAGTCTATATCAAATATTACATTTTTACTTTTTTCTAAATTTTGAATTACCGGTGTTCTGGTTGACCCATAAAAATTGTCAAATACTTTAGCATATTCTAAAAACTCATCATTTTTTATGAGTCTTTTAAACTCTTCATCACTGACAAAAAAATAGTCTTCACCATTTTTTTCATCCGATCTTGGTTTTCTAGTTGTATGAGAAATTGAAACAAAGAAGTTTTTTTCTTTGGATAGTAACTTTACTAAAGTAGTTTTCCCAGCCCCTGATGGGGATGATAAAATTACCATTATCCCATCTTTTCTTTGAAGCATTTATATTTCTAATTACTTTTGCCTTCTATAAATTTAACTGCATCCCCTACTGTTAAAATTTTCTCAGCTTCTGTGTCTGAAATCTCTGAACCAAATTCCTCTTCAAATGCCATTACTAATTCAACAGTGTCTAAACTGTCTGCACCTAAATCATCGATAAAGCTCGATTCTTCTGTAACCTTCACCTCATCAATACCTAAATGATCTGCAACTATCTTTTTTACTTTGCTTGAAATATCTTCTGACATATTATTCCTTTTGTTATAAAAATCTTAATAGTTTAAATACTTCTTTTGTCAAGCCATATACATGCCCCCATTAACATGCAGAGTTTCACCATTTATGTAGCTTGATTGATTTGAACTTAAAAAAAGTACTGCATTTGCAATATCATCTGCTTCACCTAAGCGTGCTGAAGGAATTTTGGATATAATAATTTCTTTAAATTTTTCATCAATTTTATCTGTCATTGCTGTTTTAATAAAACCTGGGGAAATACAATTAACATTAATGTTTTTTTTTGCATATTCAATTGCGAGACTTTTGGACATCGCTATAATTCCAGCTTTAGAAGCTGTATAATTTGCTTGTCCTAAGTTTCCAGTATGCCCCACTACTGAAGTAATGTTTATAATTTTTCCTGATTTATTTTTAAGCATTTTTTTTATTGCAAATTTACTCATCAAAAATGTTGAAGTTAGATTAATATCAATTACTTTTTGCCATTCTTCTAAGCTCATTCTAATTGCTAAATTGTCTTGTGTAATACCAGCATTATTAACAATGCAGTCTAAATTACCACCCAGTTCTTGAGTGGCATTTTCAATAAATTCTTCGATTTTATTAGCATGTGAAATATCAAATTTTAATATTTTTATTTTTTCAAATTGATTTTTAAGTTTATCTAATTTTTCTACATTAGTTCCTGAGGCCAATATATTTGCACCTGCTTCGCTCAATTTTTTAATTATAGAATTACCTATTCCACCAGATGCTCCTGTTACTATAATATTTTTATTTTTTAAATCATTCATATTTTTAAATTTTCAATATCTTCTTGATTGTTAATTGTATCTATCTTTACCTCTCGATTAATTCTTTTCACTAATCCAGACAAAACTTTACCTGGGCCAATTTCAATAAAATGTTTTATATCATCTTTTATCATATTAATCACGCTTTCTCTCCATCTAACTCTATTCTCTATTTGTTTAATTAATAAATCTTTTAATTCTTCATTATTTACAACTTCTGCAGCTGTGACATTTGAAATCAATTTATTTTTTGAATTTTTAAAATTTAATTTATTTAATTCTTTGGTCATAATTTTTGTTGCATTACTCATTAAACTGCAATGAAAGGGTGCACTTACTGGTAGTTTAATATTCTTTATTGAACTTTCCTTTAAAGTTGAAATTAAATTATCTAAATCAGAAGTCCTACCACTTAAAACAATTTGACCCTCAGAGTTATCATTTGCAATTTGTGCTGTAAATTTTTGATGATTATTTTTTAATATTTTTTCGATTATCTCAACTGTTGAACCTAAAACTGCAACCATTCCTCCATCACCTTTTGGAACTGAATTTTGCATAGCATCTCCTCTCGCTCTGAGAGTTTTGATTGTATCTTTAAAATCTAAATAACCAGCACAAGATAACGCTGAATATTCGCCAAGAGAATGACCTGCAAAATATTTAGCTTTATTTAAATCTATACCAAACTCTTTTTTAACAACTTGAAATATTGAATAGCTTATCAAAAATATTGCTGGTTGAGTGTTAATAGTTAGGTCTAGCTGCTCTTTAGGTCCATCTAAAATAATTTTTGAAAGTGGTGTTTCTAGTATTTCATCAGCTTCTTTAAATAAATTTTTAACAAGGTCAAACTTATCATTAAATTCTTTCCCCATTCCTACTATCTGAGAACCTTGGCCAGGAAAAATTACTGAAAACATATAAAAATTATTTAATTTCGACCTTTTTACTATTGTAATTGAAGATTTATAATAGTATATCCTCATTTTTATTAAAGAATTTAAATGAATTTATACGAACATACAATTATTGCGAGACAAGACACTTCCCCAAGTGAGCTTAAACAATTGACTGAAAAATATTCAAAAATTGTTGAAAAGAATGAAGGTGAAGTAATTAAAACTGAAAATTGGGGACTTTTACACCTATCTTATTTAATCAAAAAAAATAGAAAAGGTAGCTATATTCATTTTAAAATTAAGAGCAAAGGTAATGTCATAGATGAATTAGAAAAAAATGAGGCTATTGATAAAAAATTATTAAGATATTTGACTGTAAGAGTTAAAAAATTTGATTTAGAAGCTAATTATTTTACAAAAAATGATATAAGTGAAAAAAGAGAAAGAACACCTAATTAATCATGCCTAAAAGACAAAGTGGAAATAAAAAAGGAAGACAAAGCAACTTTGCGAAACTAAGTATTTTTCAACCTAATAAATATAAATTTAAAAAAACATGCCCTTTATCAGTAAAAGGTGCCCCAATTGTTGATTATAAAAATATAAAATTACTTAAAAAGTATATGTCTGAAAATGGTAAGATTATGCCCTCAAGAATTACTAATGTGAGTCAAAAAAAACAAAGAGAATTGTCACTATCAATTAAAAGAGCTAGAAACTTAGCGTTAATATAAAATGAAGGTTATTTTATTAGAAAATATTAAAAGAATCGGTTCAATTGGTGAAATTATTGATGTTAAAAGAGGTTTTGCAAGAAACTTCTTAATTGCAAATAAAAAAGCACTTCATGCTTCTAAGGAAAATATAAAAGAAGTAGAAAAAGTTAAGTCTGATCTCTCTAAAAAAGATGATGAAAAAAAACAAGCAGCTAAAGAAATATTAGGGAAAATTGATAGAAAAAATTATATTATTAAAAAGCTGAGCACAGAAAATAATGAACTATATGGGTCAGTAAAACCAACCGAAATTTCAAAAATAATTAAAGAAACAAATAAGATTGATATTAAACCATCGATGATACAACCTGTTCAGGAGATAAAATCGCTTGGAAAATTTAAAGTCAAAGTATCTTTGCACTCTGAAGTTGATGCTGAAATCATTATAGATGTTGTATCTGCAGAAACTATTCAATAATTATACAATTTCATCCACAACACTTTTTTTAAATTTTTATTAAAGAAAATCTATATAGATTACTTATTATGGAAAACAACTTAAGTATCGTCAAAGATAAATTTAAAGAACTTCCTAATAATATAGAAGCAGAACAATCTGTTATAGGTTCAATACTTGTAACAAATGAAATCTTTGATGAGTTAAGCACAATAATTTCTAATATTAATTTTTATGATCCTATGCATCAAAAAATTTTTAATGCTATAGAGAGCTTAGTTTATAAGGG
>MDSY01090249.1_pt1 | contig 12342 bp, 13 predicted proteins | sample 811131 | NCBI WGS metagenome assembly MDSY01 (sample SAMN05326643, study PRJNA326480) | marine metagenome | isolation source: seawater | place: Atlantic Ocean: South West | collected 2010
AAACCTGTGGGAGGACCTCCTAAACCTGTGGGAGGACCTCCTAAACCTGTGGGAGGACCTCCTAAACCTGTGGGTGGACCTCCTAAACCTGTGGGTGGACCTCCTAAACCTGTGGGTGGACCTACTAAACCTGTGGGTAGTGCATCTAATTCAAATAAGGGATTATTAGATAAAATGAACGATTTTAAAGAAAATGCCGAAGATAAGATTTCAAAGACATTTAATAAAAGTAGAAATCTCGCCGATGAATTTATAGATGATAATGATAGTATGATTAAAAAGGGGGGAAATATTATGGATAATATAACAGAAGGTAAATATAATAAATGGGGTTTTATTTTTGTTATAGTGATTTCTATAATTTTAATTATTCATTTCTTCAGTTATATAGTTTCACATTATTATAAAAAAATGGAAAAAAGTCCTTTATTAATCCCATTTACTAAAAATGGAAAACATACAGTGGTTATAAGTCAAGATTCTGAAAGTATTAATTATATTCCGATTAAAAGATCCGAGAATGAAGATGGAATTGAATTTGCTTATTCTTTTTGGTGTTTAGTTATGGATTATGATTATAAAAAAGGAGAATGGAAACATCTTTTTCATAAGGGTAATTCAACAAGTTATCCAAATAGAGCACCTGGTGTATGGTTACATCCTAATAATAATTCTATGAGGATATATATGAATACGTTTAATAATATACTAGAATATACCGACGTGGAAGATATTCCAATAAAAAAATGGTTTTGTACTACAATTGTATTGCAAAATTCAAAGTCACATTCTAAAGAAACAAAAGATATAGATATTTCTGATTCAACCACTCATATTTTAGATGTATATATTAATGGAAATTTAAAAAAAAGTAAACTTTTAACAGGTATTCCCAGACAAAACCATGGTGATTTATGGGTAAATCTTTATGGAGGATTTAGTGGATATCTATCAAGATTACAATATCATAGTTATGCCCCCGATTTCGATGAAATAGAATCATATTTACAAGATGGTCCATCAGAGATGACGGCAGAGGATACGGGTGAAATGCCGCCATATTTAGATGATAAATGGTGGTTTAAGTAATTTAATCAATTCCAGTTGAATGAACTAAATATCCGGAAGACTCTTCTAAAGTTTTATCTTCTAAAAACATATCATTAATATCTAAATTAGATTCTATATTGGATTCTATATTGGATTCTAATAGGCGTATCCTTTCTATCAAGTTATTATTTATTAATATTAATTTTTTGACATTATCTTTTAAATTTACTTGTTCCTGTATATTTCTATTAAGTTCATTTGTGAGAGTGCTTATCTCTAATCTCAAATCTGTAAGTATTGTAATATTACTTAAACTATAACTTTTTATATTATTATTTATATTTTTAATTATTATTTCATATTCAGAGAGTTTGTCTTCAACATTACTTATTAATAAATTTTTATTATTTATATTTTTAAATTCATGGTATTTTTTATTTGAACTAAAAATATTACCCATTATATTACATATAGATATTTAAATATTTAGTTGTCCTTGTAATCGCCGTATATAAACATCTATACGATTCTAATTTGTTGGAATTATTCGTGATGATATCTTTCATATCAACAAAAACGGATTTATAATTAGAACCTTGAGATTTATGTGTTGTAATACAATAACCATAATTTATATCTGCTAAAATATCAATATAATTTTGATAAAAATAACTCCATATATAACTAATTAATTGAGTTAAAATTTTACATCTTTTATATTTTTTAAACACATAACTATTAATTTCTTTTATCTTTTCTTTTATATCATTAATAAAATAATTATAGGAATCTATATCTGATTCATGTATTGTTTGAATAATATCATTATTATTAAGAGTTAATTCATAAATATTAAAATGTTTATTTTTTAATTCAGAGAAAAGAACATTAAAAAGAATTGTTAAATCTTTTTCATTCTTTATTTCAATATTACTATTTTTTAAATTAATAAAATCATCTGTATATTTAATCTTAAAACTATTTAATACTTTATCCAAATTCATTGGTTTAAATATTAAAGTATTAATTTTAATATTGTGTATTATAAACTGATGAGATGTATAATAAAATATTCCACGAGGTGATTGATAGAAATTATTAAAAAGAATAATATCATTTTCTTCATATTTATTTTTGGTATTACTAAAAATATATTCTCTTATTTTTGAATTAATAAAATCACATTGTTTATTAGTATAAACCAGGTATATAGGTTTTTTTTTTCTTTTCAATAAAATTAATAAATCTTATGATTGTTTTTTCAAAATTTTTTTGAAGATTTATCTCATTACATTTAAAATCATTAAATTTTATTTTATATTCTGGTTTAAAAACAAGATTTCTAACTTCATCGCATAGGTCTATTATTTTCCCTTTATATCTCATTATTTCTTTCAACTTAAATCTAGGAATATTTTTGGTATAAAAAATTAAACTATTAGATTCGTTAACTGGTGGTAATTGTGCGGGATCTCCTAAAAATATTATTTTTCCTTTAATTTTATTTAAAATGTTAATTAACTTACTAAGTAGTCCCTGACTAATCATAGATGCCTCATCAATAATTATTATATCATATTGATATATTGATTTTACTTTAATATTTTCATTATCAAGAGTTACATCATAAATTTCTTTTCCTGTATTATTAATTGTTCTTTTAATATTTAATAACTTATGTATAGTGCAAAATGAATATTTTTCAGGATTATGAGAATATTTTTTTAAAATAGAAACAGCTTTATTTGTAGTAGCGGAATATACTATTTTTTTATTACTAAATGTGGTATCTTCTAATATATTTGTGATTAATGTGCTCTTCCCTGTTCCAGCAGAACCTTCAAGAATAAAAAAATTATTTGAAGATTCATAACTTTTTAAAAAATTTAAAATTAGATATTTCGCTTTTTCCTGTGATAAACTTAATTTCATTTAAAATAAATAAAATATAACAAATAAATCAATTTAAATTATCTATATTTAGTTTTTTAAATCTTCATAATCCAAACATTTATATTTACTAAAATAAATATTAGTACTATCTTTAATAAGTTCTTTATGATTTTTTAAAATTTGATTAGATTGTAAATTTTTTTTTTTTTTTTTTAATTCTTCTAAATCTTTTAAAAAAATATCTTCTTTTGATAATCTTTCCACAATATTTTTATTCAAATATAAAGAAATTAAAAGTAAAATTAGAAGATAAAAACATGTGTGTTTATTCATATTTAAATTTAATATATATAATAAATTTATAATACTTTAATATAATAAATTTATAATACTTTAATATATTAATGACGGGGGGTATTCTACAACTACAGAAAACGGGAGCACAAGATCTATATTTAACGGGTAATCCTCAAATTTCCTTTTTTAAAACAGTATATCGAAGATATACCAATTTTGCAATGGATTTTTTTAAAATAGAACCGGAAGTAAGTTTTCCATTAAGAGAATCAGATTCAGTAACATATAAATTTTTTATAAAAAGAAATGCGGATTTAATTAGTAATATATTTTTTTGTTTTGATATCCCTGATATATATTCAACAAATGATAATAAATTTAGATGGATAAAAAATTTAGGATTCAATATAATAGAAAGAGCTACTATATATATAGGGGGGACTTTAATAGATGAAACTTATGGGGAATGGTTTGATATATGGAATGAACTATCAAATAATAGTGAAAAGAAGAAAATAATTAATGATATTATCGGTAATGTTCCTGAATTATATAATCCAGAGGAAGCTCGTGGTAACGGTTCACTTTATCCAGAATCTCTAATCGGGGGGAATACAAATACTGGTGCTCCATCAATATTAGCAAGAAAAATAAGAGTTCCGTTAATTTTTTGGTTTAATAAAAATCCTTCTTTAGCTTTACCTTTAATTGCTCTACAATATCATCCGGTTGAAATAAATATCCAATGTAGGAAAATACAAGAATTATATACTGTTATAGATGATCGTTTAAATAGTGATTCCTCCGGAAAAAGAATTAAACCGAATAATATAAAATTATTTGGGATACATAAATTTATTGATGGAAAATCAATTGCTACAATATCAGGAAAACCCGGAGGGGATGATTCAAAATTAAATGCTTTTGATATTAAACCTTTTTTGGATATTAATTATATTTTTTTAGATAGTAAAGAAATGAGAAATTTTGCATTAACTTCACATGAATATTTGATAGAACAGGTAAAAAAATCTACATTTGAAAGTCAATTAGGGAATAAATCTTTAGAATTAAAAAATATTAGTCATCCAATAAGTTATATGGTTATAATTGCTAAAAGAGATGATATCAAAACAAGAAATGATTGGAATAATTATACAAATTGGGTTATTGAAGATATACCTCCATATTCTTTAGAATATATTAATCCATATTTTAATAAGTATGAAGTTGGTAAAAATAAAGATTCAAATAAAAAAGTTTATGAAAGTTCAAATACCGAAAATTTCGCACAAAGGAGAAATAAAAATTGTTTAGAGGAATTAAATTTGATATTAAATGGAGTTGAAAGAATATCCGCAAGAGAAATTAATTTTTTTAGTAAAGTACAAACTTTAAATTATTTTGAAGGTTATAAGGAGGGTATTTATCCATATTCTTTTTCGATTAATCCTTTAAAGTTTCAACCTTCAGGTTCCTGTAATATGTCTTTAATAAATAATATTATTTTAAAAATAAAAACACAAGATGTGAATAAGCCCGATAAGTCCAGTAATGATAATATAGAAGATTTAGATAATCCATACAAATATGATATTAATATTTATTCTGTTAATTATAATATTCTAAATATTAATTCTGGTATGGCATCACTTAAATTTAGTGGATAATTTTTAAATATTTCCTTATATTAGATGTTAATTCCCGTTCAGAGTTTATGGGTTGGAGAAAAATTAAGTGAATTAGAAATATTATCAATTTTAAGTTTCCAAAAATTAGGACATAAATTTATTTTATATACTTATGGAAAAGTTAAGAATATCCCACCTAATACAATAATTAAAAATGGTAATCATATATTAAAAAAAAATACTTTATTTAAATTTAAGAATAGTTATCTTCCATTTTCTGATTTATTTAGATATAAATTATTATATCTAAAAGGAGGGTACTGGGTTGATTTAGATATGATTGCTCTTAAACCTCTAAGATTTAAAGAAAAATTTATATTTTCATCTGAAAGAACTATTCAAAAAGGCCCATATAGAAATAGAACAAAAAAAGAAATATCTAATATAGGTATTTTAAAAGCTCCTCCTAAAAGTAATTTTTATAAAGAACTCTTTGATAAATCTTTAAACAAAATAACTAAAATTACAGAAAATATACAACTAATGCGAATTAATAGAGATTTAATTGATAAATATAATTATAATAAATATGTCAAACCTGCTAAAATGTTTTGTCCTTTAGATTGGTGGCACACCAAGGATGCATTTTCCCCTCTTTGTTGTAAAGAAATATATGATGTGGAAGGTTACAGAGTTGATGACATTTTAAAAAATGCATATACAGTTCATATGTGGAGAAGTATTATGAAAAATAGACATAAAATTAATTTAAATGATAAATTTGAGAAAAAATCACTATGGGAAAGACTAAAAAAAATAGTATATAATAAAAAAACTAAATATAATAAAGAAACTAAAAAAACTAAATATAATAAAGAAACTAAAAATACTAAAAAAACTAAAAATAGTAAAAAAAGCTAAAAATAGTAAAAAAGCTAAAAATAGTAAAAAAGCTAAAAATAGTAAAAAAAATAAAAAACTAAAAAACTAAAAAAAAACTAAAAAAACTAAAAAACTACAAAAACATATTAATTATATTTTTTAGGATTACATTTTCTTATAGGTAATTTACTTATAGGTATTCTTTTTAATGTATTTTTTTTAGGATTACATTTTCTTATAGGTAATTTACTTATTGGTATTCTTTTTAATGTATTTTTAGTATTATTTTTCTTTGGTAATTTATTTTTTAAAGAACATGTATTTGGGATTGATAAATCTATTTTTTTTATATTGTTGTTTTTATTATTGCTTATTCTTTTATCTCTCAATCTTATTTCAGAATATCCAGATTTTTTTTGGGTATTTAGTGAACATAATTCTGAATATTTTTTTGTTAAATATACAGCACTATCATGAACTCTTTTTTTGGTTCTTTCAATTTGCATTCCTCCTGGTTCTTTATAACAATTTGTCCCACAAGTAATATTATTAAATCTTAATAATCCATTATCCTTTAGATAATATTTTATACTTCTTTCATAATCTTCTTTATCATCAATAGTTCTTTTTTCACATTTTCTATTATTAATAACGCCCGTCATAAAACCTATAATATAAGATAAATTTGTAGAAATATAATCATCCACATTTTTACTGGTAGGTTTCATAAAATATGGATTTTCTACGGGATAAATCCCCCAATTATCTATTTTTAGTTTTTGAGCTATTCTAAACGCATCTAAAATAAATTTATCTAAATCTTTTAAAACCTTTAGTTTATTTTTTTTTTTATCATAATTACTACCGATTTTATTAATTATTTTATTATTATTAAAATTTTGATAAATTTCTTTAATATCATCATCCATATAAAATATCTTCTGTCCTTCTTTAAAATAATTAGGCATAAAATTTCTTATATTTTTAATACCGGGTTTTCCAATTACCATTTTGTTATAAAATTTTGAATCTATCTCATTTTTGTATATTTTTTTCTCTTCCTTATCACTAACAAAAATATATATTTTATTGGGATTAATATTATGTTTTTTTAGAATATTCATTGTTTTATTTTTTAAAGTTTGAGGTCTTTTATAAGAAGGTATTGCAATTATATAATTATTATCTACAATTTTATTTTTATTCATTATAATAATATAATATTATTTTATGTTATATATTTAATAATGTCTGAACCACATTGGTTAACTGGTGAAACTTTAGATGAGTCAACACAACCATGGGTGTTAGGAATGAATAAAAGTTATTTCTTGTTAGGTTTTAAAAGTGCGGGTATGTTTTTAATTCTTTTTATTATTTTAACAATTAATTTCTTGGCATTATCAGTATCTTTACAATGTAATAAAGGAAACCCAAATAAAATTTTTTCAGCAATATATGCTTTTTTCTTTGGACCTATTTATTTATTTGTTAATTATTATAGTGTTAGATTAATGTCTAGAGGTGAATCGTGTGAATTTTCAACAACAAATCCATTTCCTTTTTAAATAAAAATATTACTTAATTATAAATGAAAGGAGAAAATACAGAATTAATTATAGTGATTATTATTGTATTAATTACAATGGGAACTTACTACTATTACTCTTATAGAGAATATAATAAAATACAGGATGCATTAGCACAGAATAAACTTACTCCACAGTGCCCGGATTATTGGAGGTCGGTAGGAGATAATAAATGTGAAAACGAAAAAAATATAGGTAGATGTAATTTAAGTTCAGGTGTAATGGATTTTTCTGATAAACTTTATGAAAAAGATATAAATAAATGTATGTGGTCTAAACATTGTGAAGCATCTTGGGAAGGTGTTGATAATCTTTGTGTATGATTTATTTCTATAATTTTATTTAAAATTAATTAAGTTATATTAATTAAGTTTTTTCTAAAAATGAGTTTGGGTAGAAAAAAATGTATAAATTGTAATAATTATACTTTAATAAAAGAGTGTGTTTCTTGTTTAAGAAAAAAAATAAGTAATGATAAAAAAGAACCAACAAAAAAAAATATAATAAAAAAAAATTTACTTATTGACAAATATGAACCAAAAAAATTAAATGATTTAATTGGGAATAAAAAACAAATAATAATCGCAAATAATTGGATTAAAAATTATAAATCAAATAATAAAAATACAAAAAGAGCATTAATAATTACCGGACCTCCTGGTATAGGAAAAACCACATTTGCTAAATTATTTCTAAAAAAAAATAATTATGATATAATTGAATTTAATGCTAGTGATATAAGAAATAAAAAAATGGTGAATGAAAATTTAAAAAAAATAATGGGAAAGATAAGCATTATGTCAATGATGGGAAGTAATATAAAATTAGCAGTTATTATGGATGAGGTTGACGGTATGACTTCGGGTGATAGAGGAGGTGTTAGTGAATTATTATCTTTTATAAATCCAAAAAAAAATAAAATGAAGAATCCTATTATATGTATATCTAATACTGATAATGATAAAAAAATAAAAAGTTTAAAAAATAATTGTGAAGTGATTAAATTCATGAAACCTCTTAAAAATGAATTATATGATTTTATTAAAAAAATTTGTAAAAAAGAATCAAAAAATATTAATGATGATATTTTATTTAAATTAATTGATTTTAGTCAGCAAGATATACGGAAATTATTATGTATCTTAGAGTTTTTTTTACAAAATCCGAAACAAGATATAGATACTTTTTTATTTTCTTTAGATAAGAAAAATATAGATTCAGAGTTATTTACCTCTTCGCAAAAAATATTAACAGAAGAATTATTTCATGAAGAAATAATTAAATTATTTGAAAATCATAGTATATCTATAAATCAGGTTATTCATGAAAATATAATAGATAATTATGAAAATTTTAAAGATTCTGAAAAAAAAAAAATAAATAATTTGGAAAAAAATTTTAAATCTTTTTCTGAAGGAGATATATTAGATGGAAAATTATATAAAGAACATATTTATGATTTATCTTTATTTTTAGGTTATAATACGTGTGTTGAAATTAATTATAATTTAAACACATTAAATAAATATAAACATATTAGAAATATTAATTTAAATTATAGTAAAATATTATCTAAGTTTTCCATTTCATTTAATAATTTTAAACTTAAAATTAATTTTATAGATTTATTTCAAAATATTAATAATTATGTTAGTTTAAATTTATTTTTAGAAATATTTATAAATTATTTTTTACTAGAAAATAAAAAAATAAAAAAAATAGTTGAAAAAATAAGAATTGAAGATATGGAAAAAATATTAAAAATAGTTAGACAATCCAAATTAAATTCGGTTTCTGATAAGGATAATATTATAAATAATGTAAATAAAAAACAAATAAAAGAAATTTTTAATAATTTTTAATAATTTTATATTTTTAATAATTTTTAATAATTTTATATTTTTAATAAAATTTTTTTATATTAATATATTATAATGCCAAGTAAATTAGAAGAGAAAAAATTATACAATTTATTGTGGGGAAGTATACTTATTATATTAGTTGTAGGAGGTATATGTTATATGTATTTAAAAAATCATTATAAAGATAATGAAAATAAAGAGTTTACATTAACAGAATTTATTAATGGTACAGATGGATTTCCTCCAATGAAAAATATTTTAGTGGGAATGGTTTTTGGAACTGTATTTGGTTTTATTGATAATGCAGGTATGTTTTTTGGTATGGACGCATTGGAACCATTCCTTCCCAGAGAGGGATTTATCGCCGCCGGTATAGGAAATACATATAGTTCCGTTCTGGGTGCCTTCTTGGCGTCCTTCTTAAGTAATGTTATAAAAATAGCGACCGGGGTTAACTCAATGCCGGTCTGGTCGGATGCCGCCGGTATTATTGTGGGTGCCATTTTAGGTATTTATATTCCTCCTATGGTCGTTGCCGCTCTATAATTTTTTCTTTCGGATTTTTCTTTTACTTTTTGTTTTCGCCGGACCGAATATACCTTTTTGGGTCTGTAAAAATTTCTGTTTTCTTAATGGATTTTCGGTTCCTTTCATTTTTATTGATTTTTTTTTACTTACAATATAACCTTTATCATTATAAACAAAATCCGCTTTTGTAAGTCTTCCTTTAGTCATACGGGCGCCTCCATTCATAACCTCAGAACGCGTTCCATATCTTTTGGTTCTATTTCTCGCCATTTATAATTACTAAACATATTTATCTTAGAAACAAAAAAATAAAAAATTTTTGTTTTTGTTTTTGTTTTTGTTTTTGTTTTTGTTCACTTAAAATACATTTGATAAAAATATTTTTGGTTCTTCAGAAGACTTATAATTTTTGTATGGTCTATCCAGTTTTGGATAATAATTTTATTTATTAATTTCAGTGTGGGATTATGTTTTAAATATTTTATATCCCTTTAATTTTGTTTCATAGTGAGCACGAACCGCCGCATCTGGGGCGCCGAGCTTACTCCAATGGTCTGGAGCCAATATTTTAATAATTAAATACATTTTTTTTCGACCCTTACCTCCACACCATTTATCCAATTGTTCTTTGGTTTTTATTTTATAAAATTTTAATATAAAATCTACTGAGGATTGAATCGTGTTTGTATTTATTTGAGAGGATTGATTCATAATGATTTATAAGTTTTAGTAAAGAATATAGTGTTCGTCAAGGAGAAGTTTGTCAAGGAGATGATGTCAAGGAGAAGTTTGTCAAGGAGAAGTTTGTCAAGGAGAAGGTGTTTTGTGTGTTTGATGGTGAATTATCGCTACAACTAATAATAAAATCAATTTTTATTATATATTATATCTAAATAGAATTTTTTAGAAACATTAAATAAAATTAAAAAAGAATTATAAAAGATTAGAATTAAATAACTAAATTCTAATAGTTTTTAACAATAAAATCAACAATTTGTTTAAATAGTTTATTTTTTTTTTTCTTCATTACTAATATAATCATCTGAAACATCTATTTCCAAAATTGGAACTCCTCTTTGTTTTTCATCGTTAATCCAAATATCGTGTAAGGCATCTAATCTATCTAAATATTCGTAAGGAATACCATTTTCCCCTTTTCTATTTCTTTTTTGAATCCGTTGATAGCAAATTTTAGGAGTCGTTTTTAAATAAATAAAACCTTTGGGTTGTAGGTCAAACTTATCAGTAAGAATTCTAAATGATTCTTCATACACTTTTAATTCCATATCATTTATATTATGGTCTAGATAATTTAGCACAGTAAATACATTTTTATCTGTAAATACAGATCTTTCAGCAATCATATATTTTTTATTTTGTTTTTTCATTATTTCTATCGCTTCAAGTCGTGTCATAAAAGCATTAATTTGGAAAGAGAAACCATATTTTTTTGAATTTTCATAATAATATTGTAGAATATTTTTCCCTTTTTCATCTTTCATATTTAACCAGGCATCTACCGGTTCCGGCATAATACTACTATCCGATAGATTTTTTTGAAGATACTCATTTAGTAATGTGATAAAAGTAGTTTTTCCAACACCAATATTTCCTTCGATATAAAACATTTTTACATATTATAATTGAAATTTAAAAAATCAATTTTTCAAGTTTATAAAATAAAATTTAAAGAATTCTATAAATTATAAGTTTATTAATAAGATTATTACTATTAATTTTCAAAAATTCATCCATTTTTACAATTGTTGATAGTAAATAACTAAAAACAAAATGTATAGATGATAAATTTACCTAAATTATTATAAAGGATTACCACTTTTATTAATAAAAAAATCATGATTAACTAAATCATCCTTTTTAAAAAACCAATAAGTGTTTCTCCATTTTCCAGTTCCTAAAAAATTATCTAAACCATAAAATTTATTATCTTCATTAGGTATTAACTTAAATCCCTTATCTCCGGATTTAATAAATTTCATATTATCAAATAGATAATTATTATTATCTTTATAAATGGCGCCGTTATATTCTAAAAAATCTTTATCTCCTTTTGTAAATAACCACCCTTGTCCTTGTTCGCACCATAAATCTTCATATAATGAAAAATCATATATATTATAGTTTCCTTTTACTAAATTTTCTTTATCTTTAACAAATGATAAAATATATCCATTATCAAAATCTTCAAATTCCATATTACAAAATAAATATTCATTTAGAGTATTATCATAATCAAAACACCCATCAACCTTTAACTTCGCTCCACATTCTAAAACATAATCTAACTTTGATGAATTAATATACCACGCCTCTTCCTCATCATTCCATTTTCCAAAATGAAATGCATCCTTATCATATCTATAATCATAATCAGATTTTAACATATAACCATCACTATAATTATATAAAATCATACCTTCTAAATTACTATGTAGAGTATTAGAATAATAGTATTGTGAATTATCAAAATTCGGATTTATCCGAAAGTTAGAATTTAAGATGGGGTCAGGATTAGTATTAATAACTAGTTCGGGATTAGTATTAATAACTAGTTCGGGATTAGTATTAATAACTAGTTCGGGATTAGTA
>MDSY01009039.1_pt1 | contig 12341 bp, 9 predicted proteins | sample 811131 | NCBI WGS metagenome assembly MDSY01 (sample SAMN05326643, study PRJNA326480) | marine metagenome | isolation source: seawater | place: Atlantic Ocean: South West | collected 2010
AGTCACCAGAAACAGCAGAATTAAAAGAAGCTTTGTATACGTAATCCTTTAATGGGAGATTATCATTATCAGAAGAATTAACAATAGTTAAATTAGATTTCTTAAATTTAGATTCTATATCATTTTTTTCTCCATCAGAAGTTTTACCAAATATAGCAAATGGTTCATTTTTTTCTGAAATATTATATAAATAAGTTCTTTCTTTTAATAAGTTAAAGATAATGGCAGTTGCAATGAAAACAGTAAAAATAATTAGGATTTTATTAATTAAGTTCATTTATATTATATACTGATAATAATATAATAAATTTAGTTTTATATATTATATATAAAAAATGGCAGGAGGAATACTAAATATAAATTCAACAGGAGAAGGTGATTTAATTTTTACAGGGAATCCTTCAAAGACATTTTTTAAAGTGACATATTCTAAATATACTAACTTTGGTTTACAAAAATTTAGAATTGATTATGATGGATTAAGAGAACTTAGACCAAGTGAAGAATCTGTATTTAAATTTAAAGTTCCTAGATATGCAGATTTGTTAATGGATACATATTTAGTAGTTCATTTACCTAATATTTGGAGTCCAATATATAATCCTATTATAGAAACTAATAATCAATGGGCACCATATAACTTTAAATGGATTGAAAATATCGGATGTCACATTATTAAAGAAGTAACAATAACTTGTGGATCAATTATATTACATAAATTCACTGGTGATTATTTGGCAGCCATGGTTGAGCGTGACTTTAGTGAAGAAAAAAAGAAACTATTTAATGAAATGTCAGGTAATGTTAAGGATTTAAATGATCCTGCAAATATTTATGGTAGAAAGAATACTTATCCTAATGCATATTATACACCTAATACAGATGGTGCTGAACCATCAATTAGATCAAGGGACATATTTATTCCTCTAAATACATGGTTTACATTAACTAGTAAATGTGCTTTTCCATTAGTTGCTTTACAATATAATGAATTGCACATAGAAGTAACATTAAGATCTATACAAGACTTAATTCAAGTAAGAGATGTATTTGATATTCAATATAATTATCCTTATGTTAGACCTGATTTAAATGAAAACAGATTCCAGTTATATCGCTTTTTACAAACACCACCATCTGTAATTATAACTCCTGATAATTATGAAAATAAAACAAATACATGGAATGCTGATGTACATTTAATATCAACATATGGATTTCTATCTAAGTCAGAAAGAGAAACTATAGCTGCAAAAAACCATTTATATTTGATAAAAGATGTATATGAATACAAATTTGAAAATATTACAGGAACCAAGAAATTAAAAATACCATCTAATGGTTTAGTTTCTAGTTGGATGTGGTTTTTACAAAGAAGTGATGCAAATTTAAGAAATGAATGGGGTAACTATTCTAATTGGCCTTATTCTTCACTTCCTATGGATACATATTTAGCACCTGATACTAATCATTATGATACAACTATACCAACTGGACCAGGTATACATCCAGATACAAGTAGAGCAACTGGTCTATTTATTACTGGTGATTTTAGTGATGTAAACAGAAAAGATATATTAGAAACAGCTGCTATATTATTAGACGGAGAATATAGAGAAAATACTTTAACTAGAGGTGTATTTGATTTTGTAGAAAAATATACAAGAACTCAAGGATATGCAAAACAAGGCATTTACTGTTATAATTTTTGTTTAAATACAGATCCTTTTGAATATCAACCTAGTGGTGCTATTGATATGAGTAAATTTAAAAGAATTGAAATGGAAGTAACTACTGGTGCTCCTACTATCGATTTAGTTAATTCTATGTTTGATGTAATTTGCAATGAAAATGGTGATCCTATTGGTTTAAGAAAAGATAATTGGAAATTATATGATTATAATTATAATTTAGTATTATACGAGGAGAGATATAATATTGTATCATTTATCGGAGGTAATTGTGCTTTAATGTTTGCAAGATAATTAGGTTTTTAATATATTATTATACTCTAATATTATATTATAAATGAATAATAATAATACTACAAAATGGAATTCAAATATATTTAGAAATCAAAAAACAAATAATAATAATAATATCAAGAAAGCTTCTAATAAAAATAAAGATAAAACTAAGGATAACAAGAATACTAATGAATATTTGGAAAATTTATATGATATTCCTGAAGATCAAGGTTATGATATTGAAGATGATAATTTACAAGAAGGTATTTTTGAGTATGGTGAATTTACTGGTTATGGTTGGAATGATCCTGAATACAAAGGTATTTTTGATATGTTACAAGGTGGTTTAGCAGATGGTGTTGAAGCTATATATCAACAATGTATTCTTTTTTTAACTTTGATTTCTACTTTTGTTGTTGATAAATGTGATACTCAAGACGAAGAGGATAAAAAAGGAAAAAAATATGAAAAGGATAAGAAAAAAAATATTAAAATTGTGAGAAAATATGTTGCACAATTTTTTTGTGTTATTATTTCTTCATATGCTGTTTATAATTGGTACTTTGTTAGTACATTTAGAGATCCTGTTGATAATAAAAGACTTCCTATAGTAGACTTTTTAGTTAATAGAAAAAAACCTGATGGAGAGCGAAAATTATTAATTGATGATTTAAATGAGAAAAAAAATACGGGAGGTTTTACTGGTATTATTTTCTCAATAATCTTTTTCTTTTTTGAATACACTGTTATGTTCTTTGATGATTTTAACATTATATTTTTAGATTACTTGCCTAATACTATATCTAAGGTATTTGGAAGACCAATCACTTTTGTTTTTATATTTTTCTTTTTAACAATGATTTTTTATAATTATATTGAGAACATTAAAGATAATATTAAAGCTATGTTACAAGGTACTCTTTTAGCATTTGCTGGTTTGGTTCTTGTTTATATTTTATTGAAAATTGGTAGAAACTTCTTTTCTAATCCTAATGAACATTATTTTTCTGATTTTTTTAAATTATATGAGAAAACTGTTCCTAGTGGTCCTATTGGATTAGCTTTAATAATGCCTTTTTTCCTAATTCTTAATATTATTAGAGTATTGATATTAATTGGTATTAGTATGTTTACTATACCTGTTGTTTTAGCTTTCGCTATTATTTTCTTTTCTTTTTTCTCAATTATATTATTTAGCAACTATAAATTTTTTGATACATTTAAGAGAATTGATTTAGACTGTATTGAAGATTTTAAATCGGATAAATTTGATTTTTGCACAGATACTTTTGGTCAAATGAAATTTTGGGCTCAATTTTTCTTAAAAACTATTTTTGGAGATTTCCTTTATTTTTCTCTTGTTAGTATTTCTCTATTAATTATTTTTGTAATGGCTGCATACGATTATCGGGATAATATTCAAGGTCCTGCACTTAAAAATAATCTATTAAATTATTCTTATATATTAATTTTTATTACTTTTCTTATTATAACAAATCAGTTAGGAACTAGAGTTGATTTAAAATTAAAAGAAGCTGGTATTTTTACTTCTAAAAAAGGTAAAGAATTTGAGTTTGATGAGAGTAAACTTTCTGATAATGTTCTCGATGTTATTAATCAAAAAGTTGAAAAATTAAATAACTCTCAAGTAGAAAATGTATTTACTTGAAATGATTTAAAATCATAATTATTATTATTTATATAATTATGATTATTGAAATTAATGATTTCAAAAAAGCTGAGCAGTTTGTTCAGATTTTTCAATTTCTTAAACTTTTTAACACTAATATCTCATTAAAATTGAACAAAGAATTTATGTATATCCAAGGCATGGATTCATCACATGTTAGTGTTTATGAATTAAAGTTAAATAATACTTGGTTTGATAAATATGAAATTGACGAATCTACTTATATTGGTATTAATGTTTGTATATTTTTTAAAATTTTAAATATTAGGGCTGATTCACAACAAATTTCTTTAATTGTCAATGAAGATAATTTAGATATTGAATTAACTGGTAATGATAAAAATATTTATGACAAGTTCTTTACTATGCCTTTAATTGATATTGATGAAGAAGAGTTAGGAATACCTGAAAGTGATTATAGTTTAATTTTCTCAATGGAATCAAAGAAATTTAAGCAATTAATTGATCAGTTCTCTAATTTTGGAGATGATATTGAATTTTGTTATAAAGATGACCAGTTACAAGTTATTTCTGATAACAATACTGAAGGATCTATGAAGATTAATATTAAATTAGATGATATGGAATCTTGTGAAGTTGAAGAAGATTTAGAATTTACTTGTAGTTATTCTTTGAAACAAATTAGCAATATGGCACAATTTTTTAAACTCACTGGTGATTTGTATCTTAATATATCTAATGATATGCCATTTAAATTATTATACAAATTGGATGAAGAAAATTATTTAAGATTCTTTTTAGCACCAAAAGTATTAAATAGTTAGATAGAATATATATTTTTATTTATCAAAATATATATATATATGAGTGGATTTATAGGTCAAGAAACAACATTAGTAGATCAAGAGGCAAAATATTTAAAAAATTTTTTAGAAAAAAATTCAGAATTTAAAGAAACATATGATAATTTAACAACTGTACTTATGCCAGGTGGATTTTATAAAGATAAAAGAAATGCAACAACTGATTTTATGCAAGTATTAATAGCAATATCTAACAAAAACGATTTTAAAAAAAAAATGGACACCACATTTCCTTTAATAAAAATTGTAGATGAACGATATGATCCTATTATTAAAAGTGATAAATACGAGAATAACAATCAAACACCTTTTTACACTATGCTAAATGGTTTTAGGATTAATGAAGAATATTATAATAAACATGATAAACTAATAGATATATATCAAGAATTATATAAATTAGATAAACTAATAGGGGATGATCTAGTAGAGATAAAAACAAAAATTCATGAACTAGATATAAAACCAAAAAATGATGAAGTAACAACAGAAAGATCAATAGAAGACCACAAACTTGCAATCGAGGTATTGATTGGAACTATAGAAGAAGTAAAAAAAGTATTTGATGCATTAAAAAATAGTGATATAGATGAAAACAACCCTTTGTTTTTAAATAGTGAAGAAGCTAAAGATGAATTTTATTACAGGATTTTATTAGAAATTCAATTGTATATAGATGAAACAAGAAAAAAAAAATTAGGCTTGGAATGGTTAAATCCAGATACTCATATGTTATTAATTAATTTAGCCCCATTTTTCCTTAAAAAAAAAAGAGAATATACTATTGAAGCAATTGACGATATTGTAACTAGTAAGGAAGAGAATAGATTACAAAAATTAATTGATAATGCAGAAAATAGAAACAATTTACAAAGAAATAACACTCTCACAGGAACTGAAGAAGATGAAGATGAAGATGAAGGTGATGAAGAAGATGAAGAAGATGAAGATGAAGATGAAGAAGATGAAGAAGATGAAGATGAAGATGAAGATGAAGAAGATGAAGATGAAGAAGATGAAGAAGATGAAGAAGATGAATCTGAACGTGAAGATGAAAGTGATGGCAATAAAGCTGATAGTGAAAGTGATGGCAATAAAGCTGATAGTGAAAGTGATGGCAATAAAGCTGATAATGAAAGAAATGTAAATGAAAGTGATGATGATGAAAGTCAAGGTGATGGTAGTAGATCTGCTGATAGTGATGATGAATCAAAACAACCAGAAAAAGAACCAGAAAAACAACCAGAAAAAGAACCAGAAAATGAAAATGATCCAAAATCGGCTCAAAAAAATATAATTCCATTAGATAATTATCATTTTAAAAGTGAATTACTTGAATATATATATAATCCTGATGGTAATGCAATAAGAGAATTGCCTTTATTTATAAAAGATGGAAAATTAGTAGCAATAGGTAGTGAAACTAATTTCATGGATCATGAATATGTTATAGAGGATCATGTAATTGAATTCCAATATTACGATTTTACTGAAAAGATGGATTCTATTTTAAAAAAATTTTATTTAAACCCAGACCCAGATAATAAGACAGGTCGTGATGATCAAGAAGATATCTCATACGAAAAATCACCAGAACAATATATTAAAGATAAATTTAAACCGTTTACTGAAGATAAAAAAGATATAAAGATCGAATATCTAATTAAAAAAGAGGAATATAGAAATTCCATTTTTAATGAAGAAAGTCAATCATCGTTAGTAATTGAAGACGGAACATACAACACAGAATCATTAGAACAAAGATTTAATGATGAATATAAAAAAATAGGTAATAATTATAAAGACGAACTAAAAGAATTAAACGATTTGAAAGAAGAAATTAATAATTTTAATGATGCTACAAAGAGAAATGTTAAAATTGATAAAATAAAAGCATTTAATAAATTACAACAAAAACTATTAAAATTTTCAGACGAACAAAAAAAAATGCATGAAGAAGTACTAGATAAAGAAATAAATTATTTAAATAACTTAAAAAAAGATGAAATCGATGCAGATGTTTTTTTACAAGATCAATTTAATAAAAATCAAAAAAGTATAGGTGATTTAAAGTCACAATTTATGAAATCCAAAACTAAAGGAAAAAAAAAGATGGATAGGCTTGAAGGTAAAGGTACCATAGATGCGAATGAACAATTAGATGAAGATTACAAGTTTATCTTAAATGATGATGATAAATTAAAAAAAAATAAAAATTTAAATTTTGATTATTTTGCAAAAGTAAGAGTTAATAATCTTGAAGAAAATAATCCTATATTTGATCCAATTGATGAAAATTATGACCCTGAAACTGGTGATAAATTTAGATTTGATATAATTGAATTTAAAAAAAATAACGAAAATATAATAGATATAAAAGAAACGTTACTTAACGATTTTGATAACGGTGGATATAGATATATTCCATTGAAATTAAAAGAAAGTACAATAATTTATGTAACTAATGAATCTGATAAAGTAAAAAGTAAAGATAGTGGTGTTAACAATGATGATGTAAAAGATCCAAATGATCCAAGATATAAAATAACGTACACACTTAAAAAACAAGAAGAAGTCGACATGAGTGAATTAACATCCGTTGCTGATAGTGAATCAAGTGGCGATGGTGATACTGAATCTGTTAGAGGTGGTGCTAATAATGAAAAAGGATATATAGATATAAATCAAATACAAGATGCGAATACAATACCATTATATAGAATAAAAAAATTAGTTGAATTTTACAATGCAAATGTAATTGATAAAGTAAACAAATATGTAGATGATCAAATAATAAAAATAAACGCATTGAAAGATCAATTGAAAGATTATATTAATGAAAAAATAGAACCAATAAATAAAGTAGTAGAAGAGATAAAAGGTATAAATTGTAGTGGATTTAGAGCATTACTTGAAAAAATGCCTGTAAAAATAAAAATAGAAGATAATAACAAAAAAATGGGCACATTAATACAATATGTACCAGATTATACATTTTCAAAGTATAATTATAAATATGCAATATTGTACGATGGTGATGAATGTGAAAAAAATCCTGACAAAGGACTAATAAAACCATTAGGTTATTCCAAACAATATACAGTTTTTAAGGATATACGAGTAAATTATAGTATTATGAAAACGTTAGATAGTGACATTACAGGCAGTGAAGAATATCCTATCACTCAACATGAACTAAGAGAGTTTATAAAAGACTTATTAATAAATAAAGATCTAGTAACAAATATAAAAAGTATTGACTTATATAGTTTTAAAAAAGATGTAATTGATAAAAAGCAGGTGCCTGTATCAAAAATTGATGATGATATAGAACAACATATAAAAATGTATCGAAAAATGTTAAACAGGTTAAGAACAGTAAAAGAAGCCAATAAGAATGATGAGAATAGAATAAAAATTGATAATTTTGAAATAACAATAAAAGGAGTAACAGATGCACAATCTATAATAAGTATTGCATTGACGGAATTATCAAAAATGTGTATATCAAATTTGTTATATTATCAAAATGAAGAATTTGATCCTGAGGATCTCGAATATGAATCATTACCAGCATATGCTATTACAAGTAACAATATAGAAGAAATAAAAAAGTTTAATAAATCGGTATTAAATTTTGATGAATATTTAAATCCATCATTTAGTGTTTACTATAATAATATGATTACATTAATAAATTGCTTAAAAGAAAATAAAGACAATGATATACTTGATTTGATAAAAGAATATATTAATTTATTTTCATTAGAACAAAATTTAAAAAGACAATTCAATGATATATTTTTTGCTGATTTAGACAATATAATGAATTCAAATAATGATAGTAGGATAAATGCAATGGATATAAAATCAAAAATAAATCAAGATGAGATTAAAGAATTGAAAATGGATAAATTTAGTTTTGAAATGAGAAAAATAGGATTATTCATAGAAGAGGAACAAAAGAAAAAAGGAGGAAGAACGAAGAAAAATAGAAAAAAATATAAGAACAAGACATTTAAAAGTTATTAAATATAATATTATAATATAGTAATGAGTATATATTATAATAAAGAGGATAAATTGAAAGCAATATTGAATATAACAAATAAATTAAAGGAATTTCCAATAAGCAATGGATCAAGTATAAATTTATATGATGATAAATATTCGTATGTTGAAAAGTTCAAAGATTTGGCTGTAAAATGGATAAATAAAGAAAGAAGTAAATATGAAGGAAGTTTATATTTTGAAGAACTAGATAAATATTTTAATTATAAATTTCCAGAGAAGAAAGAAGATAAATACAAATTTGATTTAGTAGAAAACAAATTTTTTAAATAAAAGCAATAACAATATAAAAAATATAAAAAGAATATCTCATAATAATAAAATGCTTTTGCCAATAGGAAACATTTATAATTTTATAATAGCAACAACAAGTAAATACAGAATAGATGAGACACATGGAATAAGACATTTAATGAATTGTTATAGATACAGTGAGAAAATATACAACAGTGAAGTAAAGAATACACCAATATTGGTGGATTATGAAAGAACAATATACACATCAACATTATTACATGATTTATGTGATAAAAAATATTTAGATGAGAAAGAAGGATTGTATAGGATAGAAAATTTCTTAAAAATGAATGCATATCGAGAGAAGGAGATAGAAAATATATTAAATATAATAGATACATTGTCATATTCAAAAATAAAAAAGACAGGATTGCCAAATCATGGAGAATTGCAGTTAGCATTTCAGATAACAAGAGAATCAGATTTATTAGAGTCGTATGATGTAGATAGATGTATATTATTTGATATGTTAAAAAATGAAAGAAGATATGTAACATCTTTTAATAATGCGAAAGAATTATTTGATGTAAGAATGTTTAAATATTTAGAGAATGGTGATATAAAAACATCAGAAGGTATAAAAATAGCAAATGATTTAGAATTAAAAAGTAAAAATAGAATAGAAGAAATAGAGAAAACAATATCAAACATTAGAATAAAATAAAAATAGTAAATAAATATATATGAAAAAATACATATTTCCATTATTAAAAGCAATAAAAGATCCAAGAGGAATAGTAAATAATAAAATATATTTTTTAATAATATTTTTTACAGTATTTTCGTTAATATATTTATTATTAGAGGATAAACATTTCACAGGTGTAAATAAGTATAAAGAAATAGTAAGGGAAGAAGTAATAAAAAACATAGCAGAAAAGAAAACAAAAGAGAATTTTGAAACAGAAAAAAAAGAAAAAAGTATATTAATGCCATATAGTAGAATAACAGATTTATATAAAGTATATAAGACAGAAGAAGTATTAGATAAAGCAAATGAAGAAGCAAAAGATGAGGTATTAGAAGAAGATATAGCAATAGAGAATGTAGAACCAACGTTAGTACAGAGATTATATAACAGAATGTATTTTAGTATAAATACAGGGTGTTTGTTGGGATATGGAGATATATATCCACAATCAAATTTATGTAAATTAATAGCAATGATTCAAGCATTATCAACAATATCATTAATTTTGTCTTAAAATTTAAAGATCAATTAAACATTTTGGTTTTTTATCTTTATTATCGTTTGTTTTTTTATTAGGATCAAAAGAAATATTCCAGGGTGAATTATTAATATCGGTAAATTTAGTAGAATCAATATTATAAACAAAATAGTTATTTTTTTTATAATACCTTTTGCGTTGTATCCATTGTTTTTGGAAAGGTTCATGTGGATCAATAACGTCAATAACAATAGGATTATTACCTTTAATACGTAAAATTCTACCAATAGATTGTGTAATATCGGTTTTAGGTGAAGCCATAATAAGAGTAGATAGTGTTTTAATATCAAGTGCTTCAGCAGCCATAGCATATGTAGCTAAAACAATTTGTTTAGATTCAGTATCAGTTAAATCTTTAGCTTTCATACCACCGATATAGAATCCAACAGAAGCAAAGTTAAGTAATGATATGCGTTGATGAAGATAATTAAGTAACGATTTATTATGAGCTAAAATCATAATTTGTTTTTGATTGTCATTATGAATAAGATTAGAAGTAACTTTAATAATTAGTTCAGATCTAGGGTTAAAATTACAAAGTTTAGAAATCATAGTGCTGTATTTAACAGAACCTCTGAAGTCATACTCAACATTATTAAAGTCATCATCATTATTAATAAAATTAATGGATCTAACAGTGACTTGATCATCGTCTCTTTTATCTTCTTTATAAATTCGATCACCAATAAACATATATAAAAGATTAGTAAGTTTATCTTTTCTTTCGACAGTAGCAGATATACCAAGCATATATGGAGTAACACATTTTAAAAGTGCTTTAGAGAATTGTTCACTACCAATTCTATGTACTTCATCAATAATAGTAAGACCGAATTCAGAGAAAGAGTCTTGTTCGAATGATTTAATGTATAATGTTTGTAACATGCCAATAACAATATCTTTATCTTTGACATCATAAACATCAGCTTGTATTTTACCAATTTTAGCGCCAGGTAAGAATTCATTAATTCTTTCAATCCATTGGTTAAGGAGGAATTCTTTATGTACAATAATTAAAGTTTTTTTAGAAAGTATTGAAATAATATTTAATGCCATAACTGTTTTACCTCTACCACAAGGGACTTCAAGTATAGCGCCATTACCAAAAATATTAGAATCATTAGAAATGGGACTATTGACGTAGTTAATATAAATAGAAACAATATTTTTTTGATATTCTCTTAATTCTTTAGCAAATTTTAAATTAATATTTAATCCAGGAGAAATTTGAGAAGTATTAGGCAAACCATATCTATTAATACCATAAAATCTAGGAATATATATTTTTGAAGAATTTTCTCTATAAACGGGGAATGAATCAGGAGCATCAAATTTTTTAACAGGAACAAAAGGTTTCATAAAAAGGTCGTTTTTAAGAAAGTTTAATTCATTATCAGAAAGAATAGATTTACTAATAGTATAGCCTTTTTTTCCAATATAAGAGCCATTTTTAATTTTATCAAAATCGTTAATATTCATGTTATATACGAATAATATATTTAGGATTAATAAATCAATTTTATAATGTATAATATATAAGGAAATAATATAGTATGAATTTTTCATTAAAAAAAATAACGAAATTAGAGGTAGTATTATGTGTAATTTTAGCATTGTATTTATTTATAGAAGTAAGAACACCATTAATAGCAAAAAAATTTTTAGCAAATAAGTTAGGATTAGTAACTATGTTTGTAGTATTAATACTTTTATTATTATATTCAAATCCATTGGTAACAATATTGTATGTTTTTGCAATTTATGAATTTGTAAGGAGAACAACATTAGAAGATTTTAATTGCAATGAAAATTTACCAGAAGTTGGTAGTGTTGAACCACCAGTACTTGGTATAGAAGAAGAAGTAGAAGCAAAAGAACAAGCGGAAGTAGATGAACAAACACAAGCAGAAATGGGAGGAAATGAGTCATTTACAAACGATTCATTAGAACAAGAATTAGTAGTGAAAATGGCACCAGTAGGAAAAAGTAATAAAATAACATATAAAAGTACATCATACAAACCAGTAGAAACAAATATAAAAGGAACTTCAATGGCTTAAGATAATATTATAAAATTTTAATAATATTATATGAAAAAGATGTTTTATAAATATATATGAGAACAATATTAAAAGTATTAATAGCAGTGTTAGTATTGTCTTTATTATTAAATATTAGGGTAACAAAAAAAGAAATTGTAGTGGAAGAAATAATGAATAAAAAACAAGGAGAGAAATGTAAATATGATATAGAATGTGATAAA
>MDSY01096072.1_pt1 | contig 12339 bp, 11 predicted proteins | sample 811131 | NCBI WGS metagenome assembly MDSY01 (sample SAMN05326643, study PRJNA326480) | marine metagenome | isolation source: seawater | place: Atlantic Ocean: South West | collected 2010
GCCAACGAACTTCGGGATGCCCAATTGCTCCTAACAAGATCGCATCCAGGTTGCCGAGTGCATAAAAATCCTCATCTGTAATGTCTATGCCCGTTCGTGAATAAAGGTCTGCACCAGCATCTATGTGATTAAACTGGAAGGAGATGCCATGCTTGTTTCCGATGGCCTGCAACACTTGTTTGCATGAGGCCATGATTTCATGACCGATACCGTCGCCCGGCACGATGGCAATGTTAAATTCCTGGGTATTGGTAGCCATAATCATTACCCCCATCATCGGACTGTAGCTTCAGATAATTCGGATCTAATTCACGGAATAAAGAAATTATTGTATATGTAATTGAGCCAGAAAAACAGGGGGCTCAGATAACGCCTGTTTTTGAGGTTTTACATTACTAAGATTATCTAACGGTTAAAGGATCTAGCAATCACTGTTGCACGCTTCACGCGTCTCGGACATAAATGGCATCTCAATTTACGAGTGAATTATTAAGTAGTCAGCAAATTCGACAATTGAAGGAGAAGGGTGATGGATGTTTCAGGGAAGAAAGCTGTTATTTTTGGCGGGACCTCAGGTATTGGTTTGGCAGCTTCAAAACAGTTGGCTGCACTTGGTGCAGCGGTTACAGCCGTTAGCCGCAGTCCGGAACGGGCTGGCGAGGTGCCTGATGGGATCAAATTGATGCAGTGTGATGTTACCGATCGCAATGCTGTTGCTGCGCTGTGTGCGGAATGTGCACCTATAGATATTTTAATAAGCGCAGCTACGGGTGGTTCTCGAGCCATTGGGCCATTTTTGGAGATGGATTTAGACGGTTATGAAGCTTCCTTTCAGAAGCTCTGGGGTTATGCCAACGTAGTTCGTTTTGGAACTGAACACGTTTCTGACGGGGGGTCCATAACTTTGGTAAGCGGTGCTCCGGCCCGCAATTGTCGGCCCGGGCAGGTTTCGTTGTCGAGTGTTGGCGGGGCAGTGGAAGCGTTAGCACGGGCAGTAGCTAAAGAAATTGCCCCTAGTAAAAGAATTAACGTGGTTTCGCCCGGAACAATTGATACCCCAATGACTTCCTTTGAGGGCGAAGAGCGCAAAAAATTCTATGCTAATGCGACTAAAAATAACCTAATTCCCCGCGCGGGCACCGCTGAAGAAGTCGCCAAAGGTATAGTCTTTGTTGTTCAGAACGATTTTGTGACGGGTACAACCATTGATGTGGATGGTGGATGGCTAATAGCATGAGGTTCCCAAAAGCCGCAAAAATGAAAAGTTTGGCCCTTCAAAAATTTTATTAGGGAGAAATCAATGCCCGGAAGATTGACCGGTAAATTTGTGTTGTTGACAGCAGCGGGGCAAGGAATTGGTCGGGCCTCAGCTTTGGCGCTGGCAAGGGAAGGCGCCCGCGTTGTTGCTACCGATATTAATGAGGAGGCTCTAGACAGTCTGGTGTCAGAATCTGAAAATATCGAAGTGAGGCGACTAGATGTGTTGGAGCCCAATGAAATTATTGAGACGGTTCGCTCTATAGGTGTGGTTGATTGCCTATTCAATTGCACAGGGTTTGTTCATCACGGAGCTATACTTGATAGTACAGATGAAGAGTGGGATTTTGCCTTTAACCTGAATGCCAAGGCCCAGTACCATATGATGAAGGCTGTGCTGCCTGGCATGCTTGAAGCCGGGGCCGGGTCAATTATTAACATGTCGTCGCTGGCTTCTAGCCAGAAAGGTGTGCCGCTCAGGTTCATTTATGGGGCATCTAAGGCGGTCGTGCTGGGCATGACTAAGTCAGTGGCAGCGGACTACGTAGACCGGGGAATAAGGTGCAATGCTATTTGTCCGGGGACCGTTGAAAGCCCATCATTGGAAGATCGTTTGAATGCTCAGGGTGACTACGAGAAGGCTCGAGCCGAGTTTGTTGCTCGCCAGCCCATGGGAAGGATTGGTAATGCTGAGGAGATTGCAGCGCTTGTTGTTTATCTTGCCAGTGACGAGTCCGAGTATACGACCGGCCAGGCGTTCAATATCGACGGAGGCTGGTCTATTTAGGGATAATCGGACGGCGTCGGCTTTGACGCGTAGACATATCCATTCTTGCAACGATAATAGTGTATCATTCTGGCCTTGTTTCTAATTGACTGGTTTAGGGAATGTAATGGATTTGAGTGAGTATCGTCATGTTGGGAAGGGCCCTTGGGAGGTCCCTCATATGGGCCTTGGCTGTGTTTTTCTCGGCGACCCGTTTGGGGCGACCGATGAAGGGGTGATGCAGGAAACGTTAAAAACCGCCTGGGACGAAGGAATACGTTACTTCGATACGGCTCCATGGTATGGCAACACAAAAAGTGAGCATAGGCTCGGTTATTTCCTGCGACAGCAGTTGCGTAATGAATTTACTATCGCGACCAAGGTTGGTCGCGTTTACAGTCGGCCAGACGACCTTGAAAATTTTTCAGCCTCGCCATGGATGGAGAGGTGGAAGGGTGGGCTGAAGTTTGACCTGACTTTCGACTACACTGGGGATGGGGTCATCCGGTCTTACGAAGACAGCCTTAACCGCTTGGGGTTAAATGCAATTGACGCCCTTGCCATACATGACCTTGACCTGAAGCATCATGGAAATTGGGAGACAGTAACAGAATACCTCGACCAACTGTCGAATGAGAAGGGTTATCGTACACTTCGAGATTTGAAGGATTCAGGTGAAATCAAGGCAATAGGCGTAGGAATTAATCACATAGGAATGATACCTGCCTTTCTAGAGCGGTTTGAGGTGGATTATTTCCTTGTCGCCATGCCCTACACACTGCTAGACCAGCCGGCACTTGATGAGGAATTTGGACTTTGCGAAGCGGCGGGTGTCCATATCATTATCGGAGCCGTTTTCGCTTCAGGGATCCTTGCCACAGGATCGGCGAATGCAGGCATTTATAACTATAATCCACCGGATGCTGGTGTGTTGGAGCGTGTGCGCAGCATAGAGGCCGTTTGCGCTCGCCATGAGGTTAATTTGTCTGCAGCGGCTCTGCAGTTTCCATTGGCTCATCCTGTGGTGCGTGCGGTGATCCCCGGAGCAGATACACCGGAGCGAATGCGGCGGAATGTCGCACATATGAGAGAGGCGATTCCAATTGATTTTTGGCAGGATTTAAAAGAAGAAAAGCTAATCCGTGTTGATGCGCCAATTCCATCATGATTAAAGCATCTAACTAGATTTTGTAGTCTTGCATATTGTTGTCTAGGTAACTAAAATGATGCCTAGGCAACAATTTTACGGTGATTTGAGCGCTACAAATGAAAGAAGACTACGATAGCAATCTTGGCTTTCTAATGCATGATGTGGCCCGGTTAATGCGCATCGCGCAGGATCGGCGTATGAAACCCCTTGGTTTAACGCGATCACAATGGTGGGTGCTTAACCACTTATTTTTTCATCAGGGTATTAGCCAGTCGGACCTTGCCAAGATCCTGGATATCGAGCGTGCCACGTTAGGCCGCCTTTTGGACCGGCTAGAGGTTACAAGCTGGATTTACCGTGAGCCAGATAAGACAGACCGTAGAATCAATCGCGTTTATCTGGCCGAGCCTGTGGGACCGACAATTCAAACGATGAGACGAGAGGCCAAAAAGACATTAGATCAAGCCCTGAGCCCATTAAGTGTTGAGGAACAGAGAAAGATGCGTGACATGCTTCAACGCATGAAATTGGGGCTCACAGAAGAACTTTCTTCAAATACGGCGATTTGCAAATGAATGACGATACCGCTGCTCCGAATGCAAGGTTAACCGAGCCAGAACCGCGCAAGCGAAGATTTGTGCGTTTGGTGTTTTTAGTTTTGGTTCCTCTTTTTGCCGTTTATGGAGCCTTGGAGGTTTATGTGGCTTCTGGAGGTAGTGTTGAGACAGATAACGCTTACGTCAAGGCGCGGCTGCATAACATGAGTTCCGAGATTGATGGCCGAGTAAAAAAGGTTCTTGTTAGAGAAAACGAACGGGTCAGGAAAGGACAGGCGATCATAGAATTGGATCCTAGGCCATACGCGATTGCAATGCGTGCAGCTGAAGCAAAATTAGCCTCGGTACGCCAGGATTTAAAATCTCTTCATTCTGAATATCGTCGTGCTTCAATTGATATTAATTTGGCCAAGAAGCGGATAGTCTATCTTAAGACCCGCCATGAACGCCAAAAAAAACTCCGGGCAACAGGTGTCTCGAGTATAGCCAGACTGGATGAGGCGGAGTTTGAAGTTCAGATTGCGGAACAGGAATTGCGTTTGGCTATTGAACAGCGTCGAAAGTTACTCACCGACTTAGGTGGAGATCCTCAGTCAGCTCAGCATACACATCCAACTGTTTTGGAGGCCGTCGCATCTGTCGAACGAGCAAAACTGAACGTTGAGCGCACGAATATTTCCGCACCCGCAGGGGGTGTGATTGCCCGAGTAAAAGTAGAGCCGGGCGAAGTTATTAAGGCCATGGAACCTATTGTTCTTCTGATTGATGAAAATGAAACCTGGATTGAAGCGAATTTAAAAGAAACCAAACTTACCCACATACGTGTGGGACAGAATGCCGAAATTATAGTAGATGCCTACCCCGATATTATCTGGCGGGCCCGGGTGGATAGTATTGCTCCTGCCACCGGGGCAGAATTTGCCTTGCTGCCACCGCAAAATGCATCCGGGAATTGGGTCAAAGTAGTTCAGCGATTGCCCGTGCGCTTAACCGTGGTCGAACCGCAGCAGAATTTAGCTCTCCGAGCCGGGATGACAGCGACGATCTCCATAGAAACAGGGCATAAGCGACATTTGCCATTAATTATCAAGCAAGCACTAGCCCTTACAAAACGCCTCGAGCCTAATTAGGCCAAGTAGTTTATGAGTTTGAAAAGTGCATCGATGGAGCACAGCCATGCTGAGAGCGATGGGCTTAATCTCTCTCGCATCATTCTATTGTTCACACTGACTTTTATTACCCTCCTGTACACAATGGCAATCATGATTGTAAATGTGGCATTGCCCGATATTCGAGGAGCACTTTCTGCTACGACCGATCAGGTCGCCTGGGTAGTTACTGCTAATATCATAGCATCCGCTATCGCAACACCAATCGCGGGATGGATCGCAGGCCATTTTGGGACCCGGCAAATCATGTTAACGGGTGCTGTGATATTTACAGTATCGTCAATTCTTTGCGGGACGGCAGAGAGCCTTGAGGCACTGGTTTTTTATAGGATTGTTCAGGGTTTTTCCGGGGCTCCGTTGCTACCGATGTCGCAGGCTATTTTGATGGCACGGTTCCCTAAAAAATTGATGCATGTAGGTATGGCTATCTGGGGAATGGGGGCTGTACTCGGTCCGATCATTGCTCCGTCTGTAGGAGGTTACCTGAATGAGTTATATGGCTGGCGCTGGGTTTTCTTTTTAATTGTACCTTTCGGTTTTGCTGCAATTCTCGCCATCGCGCTCGTTATTAAGGAAAAGTCTAAGGATAAATCCATCCGTTTCGACTGGATAGGATTTCTATCTCTGGCTATAGCGATTGCCGGTATCCAGCTGGTCCTGGATCGGGGGGAACGGGCTGGCTGGCTCGAATCTATGGAGATAACAATTGCAGTAGGTATTGTAATCCTGGCCCTCTATTTTTTCTTTGTTCATACCTTCACCACTGAGCGCCCGTTTTTGCGCCCGGTGATTTTTGAGGATAGAAATTACTCGGTCGGCATGGTCATTATATTTATTTTCGGAATGTTAAACTTTGTGCCTATGGTTTTGTTCCCGCCCTTGTTGCAGGAATTGAGAGGATTTCCTCAATCGGTTATAGGGTTGCTACTTGGTGCACGTGGAGCCGGTACGCTGACCGGCTTTCTTATCATGGCATTTTCTAATCGGATTGACCCTCGGATCCCAGTATTTTTGGGGTTTTTCCTGCAAGCATTTTCAGGGTTCATGATTGCCAGCTTCTCTATAAATTTAACAACGTTTGATGTGGCCTGGACCAGTTACGTCCAGGGCCTTGGGGTTGGGTTGATCTGGGTGCCGTTAAATGTAATGGCTTTCTCAACTTTAAAGTCTGATTACGTGCCTGATGGCACAGCGATACTTCACCTAATACGCAACCTAGGTTCATCTATATTTATTTCTGTTTGCATCACCGTAGCACTCAGATCGGCAAAAGTTACATATGCGCAACTTGCTGAAGTCGTAAACCCCTATAATAAGCTTTTGGACGTGCCTTTCCTGATGGGTGCCTGGTCGTTAGAAAGCTCCTCAGGGATCAGTAAATTTTCCAGCGAAATGGCGCGCCAAAGTATGATGAATGGCTATCTTAATGCTTTTTATGTTTTTTCTTTTTTGGCAATAGGAGCGATACCCCTAGTCTTATTAATCCGAATGCCGCGAAATAAGGAATCAGGCTAATGAAAATTGAACGTGTGAACACTCACATATTACAAGCGGACCTTTCCGAGCCGTTCCATTGGGCGATTGGTGAGGCCAATTCACGTGGTTCTTGTGTTGTCGAGGTGATAACGGACACAGGCATTGTCGGCTGGGGTGAGTGTTTTGGCCCAGCCAAGCCAGCTGCAGCTATGGTAGAGGCCTACGAGCCCTGGTTGATTGGCGCCGATCCGTTGGCGACAGAGAAGATCTGGCAGGATTTGTACGCTGCATTCCGTGATCAGGGGCAGAAAGGTGTGCCTATTTGCGCCATTAGTGGCGTTGATATCGCACTCTGGGATATCAAGGGCAAGCATTTTGATGCGCCGATACATCAACTTATGGGCGGACCATTGCGTCGGGAAGTACGCGCCTACGCCACCGGTACATATCGCAGACGTGTCGGTGATCCAATGGATTATATTGTTCAAGAGGCCGCCGGCTATAATTCAGAAGGGTTTACCGCCATGAAGTTGAAAATTGGCTTTAATGTTGAAGATGATGTGATGCTTATCAAAAAAGTTCGGGAGACTATTGGGCCGGATATGGAACTTATGCTGGACGCCAATCACGGGTATGATTCTCTCGATGCTATTCGTCTGGCTCAGGCTGTTGAGCACCTCGACATTCGTTGGTTCGAAGAGCCCGTATCGCCAGAGGATCTTGATGGTTATCTTGCGGTCAAATCAGCCACTTCTATACCGATGGCCGGAGGAGAAACTGAATACACTCGGTTCGGATTTCGAGAGGTGATCCGCCAACGCGCAATGGATTATTTGCAACCCGATACCTGCGCGGCCGGGGGCTTGAGCGAATGCAAGAAAATTGCCGATATGGCAAACGCTTATGGTATTCGTTTCGTGCCGCATGTTTGGGGCACGGGAATTGGTCTGGCTGCGGCACTCAATCTGCTGGCCGTGCTTCCTCACAACCCGCCTGGACGGGAACCCTGGGAACCGATTCTTGAGTTCGACCGTTCTGAGCACCCTGCCCGCCAGGCTATTATGATCTCTCCAATCGAACACGATAAAGGTTGGGTCACCGTACCGACTGGGCCGGGCCTTGGGATCGAGATCGACCGTCGGTCGCTGGCTTCGTTTGTAATTAGTTAATCAGATATTTTTGTAGGACCTGCCCCGGATCGGCGCTGACGAGAGGAGCTCGTGTAATCATCACGGATTGCCTCAATGTGGCTCAAGTCCTTCGCCTCATCTGTGAGCCTTTCGACTCGCTCCGTAACCCAATTCTCATCAACATAGGTGCCTTTGTATATCAAGAAATGGATCATATAGGCGATAGTCCAGATCATAATAGGCCAAAAAACGGACCAATCTCCAGGAATAAAGGCGACCGCCAACCCCCATAGGAAAACCGCCGTAAAGTAAATCAGACAATGACTTTTGAAAGACCGGTGACTGAGCCAAAAGTTAGGCGCAGTGTTAAGACTTTTCGAAGAAGGTGTTTTTTCCAAGGCCGATACTGCTCACATTTCTGCGGGTGGGGGCGCAGAAAGGTCTTGGTAGCATTTTGCGATGGCGACGATACGAATCGAATAACGTAAAAGTCCTAAAATTATTAGTGTTACGATGATGGAATCGCCTAAGGGCCGCTCGGTTGCGACTCCATAAAGCCAGAGATAGGCGAGGCTTACCAGCGGTGTTGCACTCAAATAGAGTGCCGCAGCATATATTTTAGAAAATCCGAATAGCACCGCTGCGCAAACCACTGAAAATCCATAGTAAGGAGCTCCCACAAAGCTACTATCTGGATCACTTTTCAGTGAGGTTAACGCAACAACGCCGAATAGAATAATGAGGAACCAACAGTAAAATCGAATCTCACTATTTGCCTGGCGTTGGTTTAGTTTCGAGACCGGTGTGAGATATGGGGTTGTGTTCGCGTTCCAGATATATTTCCGGAACATTCCCTCCCAATCCAAATCTTTCTTTTTCGTGTCAGGCATTGCCTGAATCCAAACGTGTTGAGAGGCTAATTCGCTGGGGTTTGAGCTTCTCGTTCAGCCCGCTCTCGAGCCTTCATCTCAATGAGATCCTCTGCTTTTTCCAGATCAAGACGTTCCTTGCCTTCAACCATGGTGCCGGTGTCTTCCGGCCACTCGACGGTCATCAGCGGATATCGAAGGTTCGGTGGACCAAAAATAATCATCGCAATTTGAAACCATACTGATAACCCGGCAATGATAGCAACCAAGACCCCGGCCACCAGGAATGCCTTGATAGCCCAACGATGCGATAGTCCCACCAGCGAGGCAGATGCCTCGTTAATCATAAATGCGTCGTAGGAATAAACTGCAGCAAAATAGAGCAGGATGCAGCAGAACGGGATATAAAAAATGCTCAACCCAAGGAATTCCAGCCAGACCTTTTTCTTAAACGCAAGTGTTTCTCGGACAAGGTCGACCCGCACATGGGTATTCCAGATGTATCCGTATCCTAAGACCAGGGTAAATAAGATCGTATGTGAATGCCACTCCATTTCTTGAAGCATGGTCGAGCCGAAGTACTGGCTGATATTTTCGATCATCCAGATTTGAACCTCGCCCGTTTTACGAAGCGCCATATCAAACGTGGTGATCAATACCAAAGGCAAGATAAACCATGAACCAAAGCGGCCAACCAAGTCTACAATACGCCTAAGCCCCTCGCTTAGTCGTAAAAAGATTGGATATTCTTCTTCCGACAAATGCCGCAACGATCCTGTCGTTTCGGGATTTGATGTCTCGCTCATGATCTTGACGTCCTCTCTGTTAATCGTATACCGCGCGCATCAATGATAAGGCCAAGTTTGGTTTCCATATTACCATCAATAATCCTATGAGTTGCAAAATCACGAAGGGGATAATTCCCTTGTATATGCTCTGAATTTTTATTTCCTTAGGTGCAATACCTTTCAAATAGAAAAGGGCAAATCCAAACGGTGGGGTTAAGAATGACGTTTGCAAGTTGATCGCCATTAAAATGATAAACCAGAAGATGATGCTTTGTTTAGCAATATGATCACCAAAGTCCATACCTGCGACTAGAGGAGCAAATACCGGCAACACTATCAGAGTGATTTCAATCCAATCCAGAAAGAAGCCGAGCATGAAGGTCAGGAACATAATGAGTATCAATAGTCCCCAAGAATCAAGACCTGCCTCCAAGATCAGATGTTCGACAATATCGTCACCTCCCAGAGACCGATAAACATAGGCAAAGCAGGTTGCACTAACGATAATAAAAAAGATCATAGCAACCGTGCGAGCTGAGGTATGACACACACCCTGGACCATATCCTTTGTAAGTCGACCATAGAAAAAGGCGAGGACCATTACCCCAAAAGCGCCAACCGCACCGGCTTCACTTGGTGTTGCCCAGCCCAGCAAAATAGAGCCCTTGATTAAGGTAATCAAAAGAACCGGTGGCAGAAAACTTTTGAATATCATAGCGGGATATTCTTTCTTTGGGACGTCCAGGAGATCTGGCGGCAAAGGTGGGGCAATTTCTGGCTTAAGGGTTGCCGCGACCAGCACATAAATAAGATAGAGTGCGGCAAGGCAAAGTCCAGGTACGACGGCCGCCATAAAAACATTACCCACCGATACGGCGAGTAAGTCAGCCATAATAATTAACATGATGCTTGGTGGAATCAGGATTCCGAGGGTGCCGGATGCAGCGATTGTTCCGCAACTTAGGGCGGGGCTATAGCCTTGACGCATCATAGTTGGCAAAGCTAATGCCGTCATCATGGTCACCGAGGCGCCAATGATGCCAGTCATGGCAGCTAGTACCGTACCCATAATGGTTACCGCTAGTGCGAGAGCTCCAGGGACCTTTTTGAGTAATACCTGAACGCAGTATAAAAGATCTTCTGCTACGCCTGAGCGTTCCATCATCACACCCATAAACACAAATGCTGGAACAGAGACCAGAACCAGGTTTTCTGCTGCGGTACCCCAGATACGTGGGAGAAAATTGAAAAACTCGATAAGTGAAAACATATCGAGAAAATAGCCAATCAAACCAAAAAGCAGGGCTAATCCGCCTAAAATAAACGCTACCGGGAACCCGGAGAACAGAAGAAAGGCCAGAGACAGGAACATTATAATGGGTAAAAAGTCCTGGAGCAGGTAGAGCAATTCTTCCTGGGCTTCAGCCTCCAAGCTGTTGACGTAGAAGAACCCAACAGCAATCAGAGCGACTAGTATTAGCGAATAAAATCCAAGCCCGCCGCGCGTGACCGATTTGACAATGGCATTCATCGACTAACCCCCAACTCTGGAAATTCGATGCTTAAATAAATCAACGAAAACATAAACCGATTTAAATTACAAAACGACCGGCACCCATTTTAAGAGTGCCGGTCGCCTCATATAACCGACTAAGTAAAACCTACACGATTACTTTAGGTAGGTTGGGTTCAGCGACTGTGCAGCACCCCACTTAGCATAAGCTTTCCGGAACTTGGCGTAGCTTTCATTCACTCGCTTGAAGAGTGGATCCTTCTTGGAATCTTCAGCAACAACATCGTTCCAGGCTTTTTCGAATACAGCGAGTTGATCATCCTTCCAGCGACGGACAACAACGCCATGCTTTTCACCCATTTCAACCATGGCAAATGGATTTACGTATTCCGTTTCCGCATAGGTATGGTGGATGCTGTCACCGCAACCAACTTCTACCAAGGCTTTGTTGGCGTCAGAAAGACCTTCAAATTTCTTTTTGTTCATGAGGATCTGACTGACGGACACTTGCTGGTGCCAGCCCGGGAAGTAGTTGTTTTTGGCGATCTGATAAAAACCGTACTTAATGTCCATGGCGGGCATTGAGAATTCGGTAGCATCGATCACGCCTTTTTCCAAGGCAGGGAAGATGTCGCCCCCAGCAAGAAGCTGCGTAGAAACACCAATTTTCTGCATTACACGGGCGCCAAGACCGAAGAAACGCATTTTCATACCGCGAAGTTGGTCAAGACTCTTGATTTCATTTTTGAACCAACCAGACGTCTCTGGGCCAATTGCAAAGCAGTCCATTTGCTGTATGCCATGCTTGGCGTAGATCTCTTGCTGTATTTTGTCGCCACCACCAAACTTCTTCCAGGCGAAGAATTCACCCATGCTCGGACCAAAAGGCACGGCGGTAAAGAAGGCGAGGGCAGGATACTTGCCGACGTCGTAACCAGCTGTTGTCCAGGCTGCGTCAATAGAGCCTTTTGATGCGGCGTCAAATCCTTCGTTCGCGGGAATAAGAGCGCCTGGCTCATAAAATTTAACTGTAAACTTGCCACCTGACATGCGGCCGATATTTTTCGCCCAGCGAACACCAGAAGTACCCAAATGAGGGACACTGCTGCCCCAGGCGCTGTGAAGTTTCCATTTCACGCGCTTTGCATCGGCTGGACCAGCAACCATAACCGCAGAAATCGCGGCTGCAGCTACTGCCACACCAAACATTTTTCCGTAATTCATATTTCTCTCCCTGATAGTGAGATTACATTAGACTAATGAACAGGTTTTAGTATTGGCCCTGTTTTCTAATCATTTATCGCTTATTATCAAGCAAAATATACCCTTGATTTTGACCTGTGACATTCAACCTAACATCGTACACCTAAATCAAACCAAGCGTATTTTTCTATTCTTCTTGAATAGGTCGTCAAACCTACCCGACCTTAAGGCAGGAATCAAACATTAGCATTGTTTTCAAAAGGGCCTAATTTTTCCCAATTGAATTGTACACCAATTCCAGGCGTTGGCGGAGCTATGGCCAATGCATTATCAATAACCAGCGGGCGGGAGGTGTAGGAATCTATAGGGAAACTGTGAACTTCCAGCCAACCGGCATTTTTCTGTCCCGAGACAAGACTTACATGAAGTTCCTGCATGCCGTGTGAACAAACAGGAATGCC
>MDSY01100131.1_pt1 | contig 12339 bp, 13 predicted proteins | sample 811131 | NCBI WGS metagenome assembly MDSY01 (sample SAMN05326643, study PRJNA326480) | marine metagenome | isolation source: seawater | place: Atlantic Ocean: South West | collected 2010
GAAAAACAGTATGTATATTATGAAAGGTATTTCCCCTTTTTTTTTCAAATAAGATACCAATAAGATTAATGCATAGATCTGCTTTCGAAAATAAATCTCTTATTTTTTTTTCATTATAAATATTAGACTCTACAATTTCTATATAACCTGCATTTCCTTGGGTTTTAATAACATAACTTTTTTGATGAATATTACGTGTAACCACCGTTACTTTAATATTATTTTTAGTTAATTTTCTTATTAAGTGTCTTCCTATTTGACCACTACCACCAAAAATTAGACAATTTTTAGGTTTCATATATATATATTTGGAAATGAATATTGATATTAAACTTCACAAAGTTGATTTACCAGATGATTTAAAATTAGGCAATGTAATAGCGGTAGACGGTGAATTCATGGGCTTGAATGTTAGAAGAGACCCATTATGCCTAATACAGATTTCTTCAGGTAATGCAGATGCTCATATAGTTCAACTTGATAGAACTAGTTATAATGCTCCTAACTTAGTTAAGGTTTTGTCAGACAATAACATTACTAAAATTTTTCATTTTGGTAGAGCTGATATGGCGCATATTAAGTATTATCTTAAAACCGAAACGAACAATATCCTAGATACAAAAATAGCATCCAAATTAGCAAGATCATATTCAGACAGTCATTCTCTAAAAACTTTAATCAAAGAATTTATGAATGTTGATATTAGCAAGCAATTTCAAAGCTCAGATTTTGGTGGGGAATTAACTTCTGCACAACTTAAATACTGCGCTAACGATGTGATTTATCTTCATAAAATCCATGATGAATTAAATAAGATACTTAAAAGAGAAAATAGAATTGAGCTTTATCAGAGTTGCTTAAAATTTTTAAAAACAAGAGTTGAACTTGATTTGGCTTTATTTAAAGACGATATTTGGTCTCATTAGTATGAAAAATGAAATTAAGCAATTAGGAAAAGAAGTTATAGATCTTCAAATCAAAGCATTAAAAAAATTAAAAAATTCTATAAATGATTCATTCGATGAAGCTGTAAAAGAGATCAATAAATGCAAATCAAAAGTAATAGTTTGTGGCGTTGGCAAAAGTGGAAAAATTGCATCAAAAATATCAGCCACATTGTCCTCTGTTGGAACACCATCATTTTCTATTTCGGCCAGTGATTGTTCTCATGGTGACTTAGGTAGAATTACAAAAAAAGATATACTGATATTAATTAGTTATTCAGGAAATACAGATGAATTAAAAAATATTATAAAATATGCAAAATCAATCAATATTACTCTAATTGGAATTGTATCTAATAAAGAGTCTAATTTATACGATTCAGCAGATATTAAATTGTTAATTCCAGAGGTTAAAGAAGCTGGATATGGGATCGTGCCAACCTCTAGCACAACTGCTCAATTATCATTGGGAGATGCACTGTCTATAGCTTTAATGAAAATGAAAAATTTTGGCAAATTAGACTTCAAAAAATTTCACCCCGCAGGTAACTTGGCAAACAAATTAAAAACAGCTTCTGACTTAATGTTAACTAAAAGTAAGATTCCTTTTGTTAATGAAAATGAAATTATAAAGGATGCTCTAATAACTCTTAATAAGAAAAAACTAGGCTTTATAGTTATTGTAAATAATGATGGTTTAAATTCTGGCATATTTACTGATGGTGATTTGAAAAGATCATTGCAAAAAAATAAATCTATAGAAAAACTAAAAATTAAGACTGTTATGACAAAAAAACCTTTCGCTGTAGAGGAAAATACACTGATATCAGATATCATTTCTAAAATGAATAAGAGAAAAATTACAAGTGTTTGTGTTTATAATAAAAAAAATAGAAAAAAAACAATTGGTGTAATTCACATTCATCACATTCTTAAATTTTTAAAATGAAAAAGAAATGAATAGGGTTATCCAGCTAATTCTTTTTTTTATTTTAGTTATAATCATATTTATTTTTTACAATGAGTATTTTAAAATAGATGATAGGGCTAAAATAGAAAATATAATTTCTGTAGATAAGCCTGTGAGCTCAAAAGAGAACAGTCTTATAAAAAATTTAAAATATGAAATAAGCATATCAGAAGATAACGATTATCAAATAATGTCTGAATTAAGTAAGATAACTTATAAAGATGGTGCAGAACTAATTTTGATGCAAAATGTAAATGCAATCTTAACAGATGAAAATGGTAACTCTGTATTCGTTACATCAGATAATGCTAGCTATAATAATGCTAATTATGATACAGAGTTTAAAAATAACATCGAAATAAAATACTTGGACAATGTCATTTTTGCAGAAAAAATGATTTTAGATTTTAAAGGTAATTTCATATCAATATATAATAACGTCAGATATAATGGATCTCTTGGTAATTTAGAGGCAGATAACATCAAGATAAACTTGATCACTAAAAAAATTGATATATTTATGAATAATGCCAATGAAAATGTTGTAATTTCATCAAACGAATAATGTCAAATATAAAAAAATTTAGAATAAAATCATTTAAAAGTAATAGTGACATTTTAAAACTAGAAAAATTATCTTTAAAATTTGGAGAAAAAGTTATTTTAGATAATTTAAATTTACAATTGAACCGAGGACAAATATTGGGCCTCCTTGGTCCTAATGGTGTTGGAAAATCTACAATATTTAACTTAATTATTGGACTAATAAAGCCTGATTTTGGTTCAATCACTATTAATTCGGAAGTGGTAAATAAATTTCCAATTTATATAAGAGCACAAAAATTTAAAATTGGCTTTGTTCCACAGAATGGTGGTTACTTTCATAATCTAACTGTTTATGAAAACCTCAAAGCAGTTTCTGAAATAACTTTAAAAAATAAAAGTTATAGAGAAGAAAAAATTAATTCATTAATATCAAAATTTGAGCTGGATAATGTTAGAAATATTAAAGCTACTTTTCTTTCTGGTGGTCAAAAAAAAAAATTGGTTATATCTATAGCATTAATTTCTGACCCAAAAATACTCTTACTTGATGAACCATTTGCTGCACTCGATGTAATGACAATTAAAATGCTTCAACAAATAATTGTCAATTTACAAAATAGTGCTGGAATTTCCATTATACTATGTGATCATCAAGCTAGAGATTTGTTAAATTGTGTTGATACTGCAGTAATAATCAATAATGGAAAAGTAATTGCTCAAGGAACTCCTTCTCACTTAATTCAAAATATTGATGCTAAGAATGCTTATTTTGGTGATTCATTCAATATAAGTTAACTAATTATACATGAGCAATAAAATTGAAATTAAAAACACCATAAAACCTTTTAATAAAAAAGTAGAAATTGAAGGTGACAAAAGTTTATCTATTAGATGGGCATTATTAGCGTCTCAATCTATAGGAAAATCAACATCAACTAATCTTTTGATGTCAGAAGATGTTTTAAATACTCTAAATTGTCTTAAAAAACTTGGTGTAAAAATATATTTATTTAAAAATAAGTGTGAGATTCAAGGAGTGGGGATCAATGGATACAAATATAAAAAAAATATTATATTAAATACTGGAAATTCTGGAACTCTTGCAAGATTAATTATGGGATTATTAGTACATTCAAAAAATGAAATTAAGATTATTGGTGATAAAAGCTTATCTAAAAGAGATTTTCTAAGAGTAACAAAACCACTTGAGAAATTTGGTGCAAAATTTAAAACAAACTTCGGTAAGCTTCCTGTAATTATTAAAGGAACAGTAAATCCTAAACCAATTAAGTACAATGAGAATAGAGGCTCAGCTCAATGTAAAAGTACAGTAATGCTTGCAGCCCTTAATACCAAAGGGGAAACCATCATTAAGGCAAAAAAATCAAGAAATCATAGTGAATTACTTTTTAAATATCTAAAAATAAAAATTACAACAAGTAATGCTAACAAGTACGATTTAATTAAAATTGAAGGGGGGAGAAAAATTAAATCATTTGACTATAAAATACCATCTGACATTAGTTCTGCAGCTTTTTTTATAGTTCTTACAGCTTTATCAAAGAACTCAAAATTAAATATGAAAAATATAAATATCAATCCATCAAGAATTGGTATTTTAAAGATTTTAAAAATTATGGGTGTAAAAATATTTTTAAAAAAAATTAAAAACTATAAAGGTGAAAAAACTGCTGATATATATGTTGAAAGTACAGATTCAATAAAACCAATTAGATGTCCATCTAATTTAAATAGTGCTGCTATTGATGAATTTTTGTTAATTTTTTTAGTTGCGGCAAAAGCTAATGGGGTATCTTATTTTAAAAATTTATCTGAATTAAATCAAAAAGAAAGTCCTCGATTAAAATGGGGTTCAAAAATTTTAAATTTAATGGGGATAAAAACAATAACTACTAATAATTCCATCAAAATTTTTGGGAATCCAAATTTAGTCTTAAATAAAAAAATTATAATTAAAAATTTTTTAAGAGATCATAGAGTGTTCATGACAAGTATTATAGCTGGTTTGACGTTTGGTGGTAATTGGATTATTCATGATAAAGACTCAATAAAAACCTCATTCCCATCGTTTTTGAAAGTTATAGAAAATCTTAAAACCCCTTGAAATCAATAATAATTGATAGAATTTTTTTTAGTTTTTATAATTTAGCATTAGCTATTGATTTAAATGATAAATTTATCTAAAAGATCGTGTTTTTAAAAAACAGATTGGAAATTAACTAATTAATGGAAATATACAAAGATTTATCTAACCCAGCATCCAAAGAGTTCGAAAAACTGTTAAACAGCCAACTTTCTAAAGTCAATATTGAAGAAGGAAAAATTATAGAGGGTAAAATCAATAAAATAACAGAAAAATTTGTTTTTCTATTCGTAGAAGGGTTAAAAAGTGAACCTGTAATAGATGTCAATGAACTCAAAAGTATGGGTTTAGCTGATAAGATTAAAGTTGGAGAAACAATCTCTGTTTTGTTAGAAAAAATTGAAGACAAGAATGGTGAAGTCTTAGTATCAGCAAACAAAGCACAAAAAATTAAAGGTTGGGATAAGTTAGTTGAAGCTTATGAAAAAAATGAACCAATCATGGGAAAAATAACCTCTAAATGTAAGGGAGGTTGTATTGTTGAACATATTGATACTGGTTCTTTAATGTTTTTACCCGGTTCACAGATTAGCGATAAGCCTCTAAAAGATATTAGTCACTTAATGAATGAGCCTCAAAAATTTGCATTAATAAAATTAGATAAAATTAGAGGTAATGCTTGTGTTTCAAGAAGAGAAATAATTTCGTCATATAAAAAAGAGGATAAGGCAAAAATTATAGAGAAATATAATGTTGGTGATATTATTAAAGGTGCAGAGGTCAAGGGCTATAGTTCTTTTGGATGTTTCTTTAATGTAAATAATGAACTTGATGTACTAGTTCATTTACAGGAAATTTCTTATTCAAGAGTTAATCATCCAGATGAAGTCTTTAATATTGGTGAGAAGCATGATTTAAAAGTTATAACTGTTGATAAAGAAAAATTACAAGTTGGATGTTCAGTTAAGCAACTTTCTCCAGATCCTTTTGAGCACATTCAAAATTACGAGTTAAATAAAATATATAAAGTTAAAGTAGTTAAGATCATGGATTTTGGAGCGTTTTGTGAATTAGAACCAGGATTGACAACTTTACTTCACTCTAGTGAATTAAGCTGGACTAAGAAAAATATGTCTATTAAAAAAATGTTTAAAGTTGATGATGAGATAGACTGTGTAATTACTGAAATAGACAAAGAAAAAAGAAGAGTTGCGATATCTCATCGATTAACTCAAGATAATCCATTCGAAACTTTTGAAAAAAAGTACCCTGTTAATACAGTTGTTGAAGGTGAAGTGGTAAACAAAAATGAGTATTCTTTATTTGTTAAAGTAGAAGACTTAGATGTTGATGCTTTCTTGCATTGTAATGATTTAACTTATTTAAATAATGGTGAAGAAGAATTAGCAAAATATAATAAAGGTGACAAAATCAAAGTTAAAGTATTAGAAATTAAAGCAACTGAACAAAAAATAAGGGTTGGACTAAGACAAACACAACCAGACCCATTTGACTGGTTTAATGATAAGAAAGTTAATCAAACAATCACAGTTAAGATTATATCAACTGATAATAAAGGTTTGATAGTAAGACCTGAAAGTTGTGAAATGGATTTTCAAATTAAAAAGTCACAAATCGCAATAAATGCAGCTGATGCTAGACCTTCAAGATTTACAGGTGGTGAAAGAATAGACTGTGCTATTGCTGAACTAGACTCAGACAAAAGAAAAGTATCTTTAAGTATTAAACTTCTTGAGGAAATTGAGAAAAAAGAAGCTTTAGAAAAATATGGGTCAGAAGGCTCAGGTAAAAATCTACCTTTTTCATCTTTATCAGAAGACTTAAAGAAAAAAGACGAGGAAAAATAATAATTAAAAGAAAGTTAAATTGGCTATTGTAAAATCAAAGCTTTTAAAACAACTCTCTCAAAATTATCCAAATTTTTTAAAAAAAGATTTAGAGAAATTTACTGAAATTATTCTGAAAGAAATTAAAATGACCTTAAGACGAGGCGAAAGGGTTGAGCTTAGGGGATTTGGTGTTTTTTCAACAAATATACAAAAAGCAAGGATTTCTAGAAACCCAAAAACATCTGAAAAGGTTCACACTCCAGAAAAAAAAACAATTCACTTCAAAATGGCTAAAGACTTGTTTAAGAAATTAAATAATCATGAATAAAAATATCTTTGTAGCTTGTGATGTATCGGGTCAAAAAGAAATTCTAGAATTACTATCAAAAATACATAAAGAAATTTCAGGTATTAAAATAGGCCTACAATATATTACTCAACATTCTCCAGAAGAAATTAAAGAACTCAGCAAATTTAATAAGCCTATTTTTTATGATGGTAAATTTTTTGATATCAAAAATACATTGGTGGAGTCAGTTAAGTCTCTCAAAAATTTAAATATAAGCTATGCAACTGTTCATTTATTAAATGGATTGACTGCATTAAAAGCTGCAAATGAAGCAGCAAATGATATTAATATAAAATTATTAGGTGTATCGGTTCTAACTAGTTTTGATAATAAGGAATTAGAGCATCTTGGATTTAAAGATCAAGTAGAAAAACAGGTATTAAGATTAATAAAAATTGCAGATGAGGCTAATTTGTATGGAGTTATCTGTAGCCCATTAGAAATTAAAATTATTAAAAAAGTTGCACCTAGTCTAAAATGTTTTACTCCAGGTATAAGACAAGATGAAGATAAGAACGATCAAAAAAGAACTCTTAATGCAAAACAAGCATTAGAGGCTGGAAGTGATTGTTTAATCATTGGAAGACCTATTACCAATGGAGATCCTAAAAAAAATATTCAAAAAATTTTATCCTCTATAAATTAAATGAAGTCTAAAATTTGTGGAATATCAGATTCAACAACTTTAAATTTTTTAACAGACCACCCTTCTTCACCTCAATTCATTGGATTTATTGTTAATTATCCAAAATCAAAAAGATTTGTTGAATTCAATAAATTAAAAGATTTATTAAAGATAGACAAAAAAAACTCTTGTTATGTAGCAGTTCTTGTCAAACCAGATGAAAAAATATTAGAGGAGATTAAAGATTTACCTTTTGATTATTATCAAATTTACGACTGTGAACCTAGCGAGATAAAAAGAATTAAAGAAAAATATAATAAGAAAATAATTACTGCTCTTACAATCCAAAATATCGATGATGTAAAAAAACATATTCTTTATGAAGATCTTACAGATATTTATTTATTTGATAGCAAGGGTTATGAGAAAAGTATGTCTTTCAAGCATTCACTAATAAAAGATATAAAGTTAAATAAAGAAGTTATGTTGGCTGGAAATATTCAAATTAATGATGAACTTGAAAGTTACAAAAAAATAGCTGATATTATAGATATTTCTGGAGGTGTAGAAACTTCTGGATTAAAAGATATTTCCAAAATAGAAATTTTCTTAAAAAAGATTAAACAATTAAATAATGAAGCTTAAAAAAAATATTCCATTAATTGATCAACACAACAAATATGGATTTTGGGGTGGTAAATTTGGTGGTAGCTTTATTCCTGAAACCTTAAAAAAACCTATTGAAGACTTGACTAATGAATTTGGAAAACTAAGAAAAAGCAAAAAATTTTTAAACCAGAGAGATTATTATTTTAAAAATTATATCGGATCTCCTACTTCCTTTATAAAATTAGAAAACCTATCTAATCATTTAGGTGGTGCTCAAATCTGGGCAAAAATTGTATCTGAAGCCAATGGTGGTGCACATAAAATTTATAATGCAACAGTGCATGCATTAATCTGTAAAGCTATGGGAAAAAAATATATTGTCGGTGATACAGGAGCCGGTTACGCGGGGAAAATGTTGAGTATGGCCGCAAAAAAGTTTGGTCTTAAGTGCAAAATTTTCATGGGGGCCAAAGATATTAAAAGACAAAAACCCAACTGTGATGCTATGAAAAAAAATGGAGCTGAAATTGTTCCTGTTTTCTCTGGAAGCCAGACATTAGTGGATGCAGTAAGTGAATGTATGCGGTATTGGGTTTCTAACTGTGATAATACTCATATGTGTGTAGGTTCAACGGTTGGACCAAATATTTTTGTAAAAATTTGTGGTTGGAGTACGGCTCAAATATCAAGAGAACTTAAATCTCAACTTAAAAAAGAATTTAAGAAAATACCAAAAAAAATAAAGTTAATTAATTGTGTTGGTGGCGGAAGTTCAGCTTATGGGTTTTGGAGTGAATTTATTGATTATGACAAAAGACAAATTGAATTAATAGGTGTTGAGGCAGGTGGACCTAAAAAATCAAAACTTCATGCGGCTCCATTAAGTAAAAATGCAAAGATTGGAATTTTACATGGTGCAGCTTCATATGTTTGTCAAGATAATGAGGGACAAATTCAAGAAACAGAATCTATAAGTGCTGGTTTGGATTATCCTGGTGTGAGTCCTATTCATTGTTTTTTAAAGGATACAAAAAGAGCGAGATATACATATGCTACAGATGAGGATGCCCTAAATGCTTATCAAATGGTTACAAAATTTGAAAAACTAAATCCAAGTTTGGAACCTTGCCATGCATTCGCTGAAGCAATAAAAATTGCTCCTAAATTAAAAAAAGACACTATCATCATAGTAAACTCATGTGGAGATGCAAAGAAAGATAGAGATATTTTAAAAGAGAGATTGGGAAAAAAATAATGAATAAATCTCTAATCACTCAAACATTTAATAAATCTAAAAAAGAAAATAGACCAGCACTTCTTACTTATACAGTCGCTGGGGATAACACTAAAAAGAAATCATTAGAAATTCTAAAATCAGTTTCCAGATATGCTGATATTTGTGAATTAGGCTTTCCTCACAATACGCCAATTGCAGATGGTGGTCAAATTCAAACAAGTGCTTATAGAGCTATCAAAAATGGTATTAAGATGAGTGATGTTTTTTCAATAGCAAGTCAATTCAAAAAATCTAAAAAAGATAAGCCAATAATTTTAATGGGTTACTATAATATGATTTATCAATATGATGAAAACAAATTTATTGATAAATGTAATAAATCCAAAATTGATGGATTAATCGTTGTTGACTTGCCCTATCCTGAAAACAAATCTTTTGCTTTAAAGTGTAAAAAAAAAAAGATTAATTTTATTCAATTAGTGTCCCCCACAACCTCCGAAGAAAGATTAAAGCAAATAATCAAGGATAGTCATGATATGATTTATTATATCTCAATGCTTTCAACAACAGGTGGAAAACTCAAGGTGGCTCCTAAAAAAATTCTAGAAAGATATAATAAGATCAAATCATTAAACAAAAATAAAAATATAGTAATTGGTTTTGGAATTACGGAAAAAACTATAAAATCACTAAAAAAAGCAGATGGTTTGGTTGTTGGTAGTGCAATTTGCAAGGAAATAACTAACTCTATTAATAAGAGACAAAATGTAGTCACAAATGTTACTACTATAGTTAGGAAACTAAGAAATAAAATTAAATGAACTGGATTACAAAAATAATTGTAGCAGGTGAAAAAATTAAAACTGCTATCCGCAAAAGAGCTTCGAAGGAAGAAATTGCAAAAAGTGACTGGACTTCGTGTTGCAAAGGTCCAATTTTAAAAAAAGATTTAGAAAATAATTTATGGGTTTGTCAAGATTGTAATAAACATCATAGAATTAAGCCTAAACAAAGATTTGATATTTTATTTGGTAAAAATAATTATGAAGTTTTTAAAACACCAATTCCAAATGATGATCCATTGGATTGGACAGATTCAAAATCTTATAAAGATAGATTAAACAGTGCTCGCAAAAAAACAGGTCTTGATTGTGGAATGATGGTTGCTTGTGGAAATATAAACAACATCAAAATAACTGCAGTAGCATCTGATTTTGATTTTTTGGGAGCTTCAATGGCTTCAGCTGAAGGAGAAGCCTTTTTATATGGCATTCAACATGCTATTGAAAATCGAACTCCTTTTATTTGTGTAAGTGCTGGTGGTGGTATGAGAATGATGGAAAGTTTAATATCATTATCTCAAATGACCAGAACTACTTTAGCTATCAATGAATTAAAGAAGAATAATCTTGCATATATTGTATTAATTACAGACCCGACTGCTGGAGGGATCACCGCAAGTTATGCAATGCTTGGAGATATTCATATTGCTGAACCAGGTTCGCTAATAGCTTTTGCTGGTAAAAGAGTTATTCAGGGAACTGTTAAAGAGGAATTGCCTGAAAACTTTCAAACAAGTGAATATGTTAAAAAAACAGGTTTTGTTGATTTAATTGTTGAAAGAAAAGATTTAGTTGAAAGAATTGGAACTTTATTATCAATATTGTTAAAGAAAAATTCTGCTATAAGCACTGAAGAAAATGAAACTTCAGAAGATAGTCGGTCGCTTACAAAAGCTGCATCCTAAAGATATTGATCTAAGTTTAGATCGAATTATTAATCTTTGTAAAAAATTAGATAACCCCCAATATAAAATTAAGGCAATTTCTATTGTTGGAACTAATGGAAAATATTCCACAATCCAGGCTATGTATGCAATTTTAAAAGAGGCTAATATTAATTGTAATATTTATACCAGTCCACATATTAAAAAAATTAATGAACGATTTATATTTAATAATCAGGAACTTAGTGATGAAGAACTTTCAGAACTTTTAGAAAAAGTAGAAAAAGCTAATGACAATCAGCCAATTACCTTTTTTGAGATATTAACTGCAGCATATTTTTATAAAGCTGCTGAATATTCTGATAATATCAGCTTAATTGAGACAGGGCTGTTTCATAGATTTGATGCAACTAATATACTTAAAGAAAACCTTGCAAGTGTAGTGACCTCTATAGGGTTGGATCACTTAGATTGGCTTCCTGAAAATGAGCAAACTGTTGAAAAAATTATTTATGAAAAAACCTTTTCGCTTTTAAATTCTAATATTATTGTTGCAAAACAAAGTTCAAATAAAATTACAGATCAAATAAGAAAAACTATATCAAATAATATGTCTCAAAAACTTTTTTTTAGCGAGGATTATAATTATGCATTTGGTGAAAATAATTTTTTTTATTACGAGGATAAATTCGGTGGAATGAAATTGCCAATTCCCAATATAAATGGACAATTTCAACTTGAAAATGTCTCAACCGCAATTGCTGCATTAAGATCAATCAAACAACTTGAAATTAAAGAAGAACACATAAAATCAGGAATTACTAAAATTTATAGCATTGCAAGACTTCAAGAAATAAATAAAGGTAAACTAAAAAATTTAGTTAAAAATAATACATTGATAGTTGATGGATCACATAACCCTTTAGGAGCTAAGGTTTTAAATGAATACTTAGAAAGCCTTAATTGCAATAAACATATTATTCTTGGAATGATGGCAAATAAAGATCATCAAGAATATATCAGTTACTTTAAAAATATTTCAACCTTGACAACAATAGATATCCCAAATCAACCCGGCTCTATTAAAGGTGATGAATTAAGAAATATACTAAATAACAATAAAAATGTTAAATATAAAAAGAGTATTACTGAAGCTATCAGATCCATTCCAGTGAAGGAAAATGACTTGATATTAATTACTGGCTCATTGTATCTGGCAGGAGAAGTATTAAACTTAAATTAGATATTTTCGTCTAAAAATTCTTTCATTTGGCTCTCTGGGACGCCTCCAACCTTTCTTGAAATTTCTACACCTTTTTTATAGATAATAACTGTTGGCACACCCCTTATACCTGCTGCACTTCCAGTGTTTATTCCAC
>MDSY01027797.1_pt1 | contig 12338 bp, 9 predicted proteins | sample 811131 | NCBI WGS metagenome assembly MDSY01 (sample SAMN05326643, study PRJNA326480) | marine metagenome | isolation source: seawater | place: Atlantic Ocean: South West | collected 2010
CGTATAAATCAGTTTATAGATACTAAAGGAGGGCTTTTTAGCATCAATTCTGCCTCTAAGATTCTCTTACATCTACATGAAAGGTAAAAATTCAATGATAGAGTTAGAAGAAATACTATTGATCAATAGCGTCTATTTATCTGATTAGCATAATGTTTGCTATTTCTAGTTTAAAAGAATTTTCAAAAAAAATGCCAATCCTAATTTGACTGACCTAAATAGTTCTTCAGCATTACATTATGCTGATTCACAAATAAAAACCAATTGTGAAAACACCCGGTTTTTAACGTTGGCAATTGTATCTATGTTGCATGGTTCTCCAATTTTTAACTAAAAATAATCTTGGAACTAGCTATGACTCAATTCATCTACAATCAAACCATCTTGCAGGGTCCCAATAACCCCCATTGCAGCTCTTTCTCCTGCAATCATTGCAGCATTTAAAGACCCATTTAAAAGTTGATCTCCTGCTAAAAAGATAGATGAGGTTAGTTTTGTTTCAGTACTTGAAATCTCGTACTGAAGATTGTCTAGTTTTGGTAAGGCCTTTTTAATCTGATATCGTTTAATGAAGGTCGTATTTGAAATCCCACAGAAAGTTTGAAGTTCTTTAGTGATTTTTGAGATCAACTGTTTTTCAGAAAGAGCATGATTTTTTACAATGGTAACAGATAGTAATTCTCCTTTTCCTTTGGTAGTTGTTGCTAGTGAAGTATGATAAAACAGGTTGTTAATCAATGAATTCTCATCAGCAATTAATCCAATTAGAGGTTTTGAAATGATCTTTTCTAGGGTTTCAAAGTATAAAGTATCGCATGTTTTCCAACTAGTTTCTTGATTTTTTAGATTGTGAATTAAAGGGCTTGCTTCTGTGGCAATAATTGTAAAATTACTTTCAATTTCTGAACCATCTTTTAAAGTAATACCCTTATTCTTTACCGTTTCAACTTCAGTATTTAAAAGAATTTTTGTCTTTTTTAAGTTGTCTTTCAATTGATTTGATATTGCCTGAATTCCAGCTTTCGGCAATACAGCCAATCCTTCTCCAAACATTTTATAGACAAACTCAAACATTCTACTTGAAGTATCTAAATTGGGTTCTAAAAAAATCCCACTAAAAAAAGGTTTAAAAAAGGTTTGAATCATCTCTTCTGAGAAACCAACATCTTTTAAATATTGAAGGGTTGTTTTTTCTTCTTCTTTAAAAATTGCATCGATCTTTTTGTTCTTTAAAAGGAGATTTAGTTTTAGAATTTTTATTTTATCAGAAAGTCTTCCAATAGAAGAAAATAATGTTGGTAATAACATTGAAAAAGATCTTAAAGGGTCTCCAATAGTTTGAGTTTTCCCTTTTTTAAAAATGACAGCACCCGGTAGTAATTTTTGTAATTTAAGTGCTTCAAAGTCGATGTATTTTTTAGCTGCTGGATAGGAAGTTAGTAAAACTTGAAAACCGCGATCCAAGGTATATCCTTTCACAAGATCAGATTTTACCCGTCCTCCAATAGAATTACTGCCTTCAAGAATGGTTGGTTTATAGCCATAGTTTTCTAAAATTTGAGCTGCAATTAAACCACTAACGCCTGCGCCAATAATGTGAATTTTAGAAGATTTATTTTTCATTTTCGAGTTCTTTAAGGTTCTTTTTTTTCTTTATATAAGAAGAAATAATTCTTTGAACATCTCGGTTGTCTTTTTGGGGTTGTACAAAAAATTGATATTCTTCCGGATGTTCTAATTGTGCCGCCTGATCTTTATCTATATAGCCAAAACCCAAGTATATTCCATTTAAAATTAAAACAAATCCAATTTCATTCTGAGTTCTTCCCTTTTCTCGAATCACTAAATTCTTGGCGCCCATTCCAACAGACTTTATCGCCTTTTTAACACGAATATTATAGGCCTCTATAGATTCTTTATCGCAACAAATCCCCCTACATTCTTTTAGTTGATAATGAAAGCAACTCGAAACATTGGTTTGTAAATGACAATATTTTGGACACAATTCAAATTCGCTACACAAGTGCTCTAAATGATTTCTACATTCTGCTATAGTGTAATACTTTGCAATCGCTTTGGGCGCTAATTTAAGCCTATTATAGGCGAGATGAATGATTCCTTTTTGGTCTTCGTACCAAAACAAACCCACTGCTTCGCCAGCTCTTCGTTGTGCTCTATTAAATTTTGGATACCGATGTTTTATCTCTGACGATTCATGTAAAAGAGCTAGTATTTCACTCCCAGTTTCAGTGTAAGAAATATCGGCAGTTTCTAGACACATTGAAATTTCTTTTTTCTTTTTATCGTAAAAATGACTAATGACTCGCTGCTTTATATTGTTTGCTTTGCCAACGTAAATCACTTCTTTTTTGATGTTTTTAAAGTAATAAACCCCGTGTTTTTCTGGTAAATTATCGACAACAGATTTATCTAAAAGAGGCGGTAAGGTCGCTTGCCTGGATTTGGGATTTAAAAAAGAATTGATGGTAAAGTTGTCATCTCGTTCAATGAGCCTTCGAAACAATTCTACGGTCGCTTCTACATCACCTCTTGCTCGATGTCTTGCTGAAATAGGGATCCCTTCATCGGCACAGATATTTCCCAAACTGTAAGATTTTAAGCCCGGAATTATTTTTCTTGACAAACGAACGGTACATAATTTTTTTCGTTTGAAATTAAATCCTAAACTTTTAAATTCTGCTTGAATTATATTGTAATCAAAGTTTACATTGTGAGCAACAAAAATAGCGTCTTTGGTAATTTTTTCAACCTTTTTTGCAATTTCATAAAATTTAGGTTGGTTTCGAACCATCGCCTGATTAATACCTGTAAGGTTGGTAATAAATGTAGGTATTGGTGCTTCTGGATTGACTAGGGTTGTAAATTCATCAATTACGTTTACCCCATCAAAAATAAAAATTGAAATTTCGGTTATTTTTTGGCCTTTGTATCCATTCCCTGTAGTTTCTATGTCTACAACAGCATACAATCTATGCAACGATATTTTTTAAATTTGCAATAGTCTCTGTAGGGTTTTCTGCACCAAAAACATAACTTCCTGCCACTAGAACATTTGCTCCAGCTTCGATTAAAGCATTGGCATTTTTATCGGTTACACCTCCATCAATTTCTATTTGACAGTCTGATTTAGAAAAGTCTATCAAATGTTTGAGTTGTGCTGTTTTCTTATAGGTATTTTCTATAAACGATTGCCCTCCAAAACCAGGATTTACACTCATGATACAAACCAAGTCTAATTCTGTAATTACATCCTCTAATACTGCGATTGGCGTATGAGGGTTAAGAGCTACACCCGCTTTCATTCCTGCAGCTTTTATAGCTTGAATGGTTCTGTGTAAGTGAGTACAAGCCTCATAATGTACTGTTAAAATAGTCGCTCCTAAATCTGCAAAAGTTTGTATGTATTGATCTGGATTTACAATCATTAAGTGAACGTCAATTGTTTTTTTAGCATGTTTAGTTATGGCTTTCAAAACAGGCATTCCAAAAGAAATGTTTGGCACAAAAACTCCGTCCATAATATCAATATGAAACCAATCGGCTTCACTCTTGTTTACCATTTCTATATCGCGTTGCAAGTTGGCAAAATCGGCCGCTAAAATTGAAGGTGCTATTAAATTACTCATTATGTTGTTGTTGTATCTTTTTGTAAAAATAAGGATATAAAATAAAAAACTCTCGAAATTAGTTCGAGAGTTTTACACTTTTTATTTACACTAAATCATCCAAGGTAAGTCATTAAAATCTTACTTCTAGAGGTGTGTTTTAGTCTTCTAATTGCTTTTTCTTTAATTTGACGAACACGCTCACGTGTTAAATCAAATGTTTCTCCAATTTCTTCCAAGGTCATCGGTTGGTGCTCTCCGAGACCAAAATATAACTTTACAACATCTGCTTCTCTTGGAGTTAGAGTTTCTAAAGCTCTATTAATTTCGATTCTTAGCGATTCGTGTAGTAATTTTCTGTCTGGATTTGGAGATTCTCCCGAATTAAGAACGTCATATAAGTTAGAGTCTTCTCCTTCAATTAAAGGTGCATCCATCGATACGTGACGTCCAGAATTCTTCATCGATTCTTTTACGTCATTGACTGTCATGTCTAATTTCTTAGCAATTTCTTCAGCACTTGGAGGGCGCTCGTTTTCTTGCTCTAAGAAAGCATACATTTTATTGATTTTGTTAATAGAACCAATTTTATTTAATGGTAAACGTACAATTCTAGATTGTTCTGCAAGTGCTTGTAGAATAGATTGACGAATCCACCAAACGGCATAAGATATAAATTTAAAACCCCTAGTTTCATCAAAACGCTTTGCAGCTTTTATCAATCCTAAGTTTCCTTCGTTTATTAGATCGGGTAGTGTTAATCCTTGGTTTTGGTATTGTTTGGCTACTGAGACAACAAATCGTAAATTTGCTTTGGTTAATTTTTCTAACGCTCTTTGATCACCAGCTTTGATTAACTGTGCTAATTCTACTTCCTCATCAGCTGTAATTAAGTCTACTTTTCCTATTTCTTGAAGGTATTTGTCTAACGATGCAGTTTCTCTATTGGTGACCTGCTTGGTAATTTTAAGTTGTCTCATCTAAATTATCTATAACTATTGAAAAGGTTTATTTAGGGGTTACATATAATTATACGAGAGAGAGCAATAAAATGTTACAAAATTTTCATTTTTATTTATACAAAGCAACTTTTTTTCTTGTGGGTCCCTTTTTTTGAATTAGGAGAGATAACTATTTTTTATAATTTAAGGGGGTAAAAAAGACAATTACAATGAAGTTCAAAAAAAAGAGACCCTTTACATGGTCTCTCCAAATTTGTAGATTTTTTTCTAAAAAAGCCCATTTATTTGAGCGTCTATTCGATCAATGATATAGCCCAAATCTTCTTGGTTATCAACAAAATCAAGCTTATCTACATCAATGATTAATAATTTTCCCTTCGTGTAGGTAGACACCCAGGCTTCATAACGTTCGTTTAATCTACTTAGATAATCAATGCTAATAGAGTTTTCGTATTCTCTACCTCGTTTGTGAATTTGCCCGACTAAGGTGGCGATATCTGCACGGAGATAAATCAATAAATCTGGAGGAGTTACTAAGTTTTCCATTAAATTAAATAGAGAACTGTAATTGCCGTAATCTCTATTTGTCATGAGCCCCATTGCATGTAAATTGGGAGCAAAAATATGAGCGTCTTCGTAAATTGTTCTATCTTGAATAATATCTTTCCCAGATTCTCTTAATTCTAAAATTTGACGAAATCGACTATTCAAGAAAAAGACTTGAAGATTAAAAGACCAACGCTCCATTTCTGCATAAAAATCATCTAAATAAGGATTTTCGTCAACAGCTTCATAATGAGGTTTCCATTTATAATGTTTAGCTAATAGTTTGGTTAGTGTGGTTTTACCGGCACCAATATTTCCTGCAATTGCAATGTGCATATTTTTAAGTTGTAGAGATTAAAATTGGGGCTTAAAGATAATTAAAATTTAGAGACCTAGCCTAACTAAATTATAAGTTTATATCCAAAACCTCTCACATTGATAATTTTAATGTTCGTGTCTTTTGAAAGTTTTTTTCTTAATTTACTGATAAAAACATCCATACTTCTAGCATTAAAAAAATCATCATTTCCCCATAGTTTTTTTAGAATAAAAGTACGATCTAGAATTTCATTTCGTTTTTCGGATAAGTAAAATAATAATTCTGATTCTCTATGAGTTAACATTACTGTTTCGGTCGAGTAATACAGTTCTTGTTTTGTATAATTAAAAATGTAGTTTCCAATACCAATTTTATCATTGACTTTTTTAATTTTATTACGATCTAAAAGTGCTTTCATTCTAATAATTAACTCCTCCATAGAAAATGGTTTTTTTAAATAATCATTTCCTCCATGTTTAAAACCGTCTAACACATCTTTTGTTTGAGATTTAGCAGTTAAAAAAATGATGGGAATCGTGGTGTTTTCTTTTCGTATTTCTTTTGCCAAGGTAAAACCATCTTTTTTAGGCATCATTACATCCAACACTAATATGTCTGGATTTTTTTTGAGATAATAGTCATATGCAATCTCACCGTTAACAGCATGATAAACAACAAAACCTCTGGTTTCAAGACTTTCCTTAAGAATTTGTCCCAAACTTGGCTCATCCTCTGCTAAAACAATTTTTATGTTACTCATTAGGAATTACTAATTTAAAGGTGGTCTTCTCAAGATTTGATAAAACGGTTATGTGACCACCATGTTTTTCAATAATTTTTTTTGTGTAATACAACCCAATTCCAAATCCTTTTACATCATGAGTGTTTCCTTTAGAAACTCTATAAAATTTATCAAAAACTTTTTCTTGTTGGTTTTTTTCAATTCCATTTCCATTGTCGATAACAGAAATTTCTAGTGTCTTTGGAACATAATTAAGATTAATTTTAATATAGTCTCCACCATATTTGATGGCATTATCAATTAAATTTGAGATGGCATTTTCGAAGTGAAAGAGATCTATTTCTAAAATTATAGCATCTGTATTAGTTGTAAAATTGATATTCTTTTTCGTTAATAGTTCGTGTTTTTTAACAATTTTAAGAATCAAATCGACGAGGTTGCCAGGTTCCTTTTGTAGCATCAAATTTTCAGAATCTAAAGAGGCTGTCTCCAATAATTTTTCAACCATTTGATGCAATTTTTTTAGCTGAAATGATGAAATAGAAGCGTATTTTTTCGTTTTTTCTTTATCGTCAATTACATTGAAATTTTCAATGGCTTCAATTGCTGTAGAAATTGTTGCTATGGGAGTTTTAAATTCGTGGGTGATATTATTGATTAAATCATTTTTAATTTCTGACAATTGCTTTTGCTGATTAATGATTTTAAGTAAATAAAACAAACAAGAAATAATTAAAAAAGAAAGTATGAATGATAAGAAAATACCTCCAAAACCTCTTTTTAAAGCTTCAAAATTTGAATTGCTGTAATACAGTTCAAAGGCTTCAAAATTCTTTAAATAAGTCGATTTTGAGGTCGCAGAGAACTTTTTATCGTGTATAGTAGTATCATTGGTTTGTTTAAAAAGGGTATCATTTTTAATGTGACGAAAACTTGTTTTTAAATCGATGCCTTTTTTTGACAATTGGTTTTCAATTAAGGAGTCAATTTTTTTATACTCGACAGTTTGATCTATAAATGAAATAAAAATGGGTTTTAAGTTAGTAACTAGTTTTAAACTGTCTGCAGCCTCTTTACCTTTAAAATACTTTACAGAGCTACTATCGCTGTTTTTATCAAAATGAATTTTTTTGTTAATAATTTCTTTTTTTCTTCTAAAAGAACTCGATATCATTTTTCTTGTATTTAACATCATAGAATCTATTTTTTCTTGAGAAAAATTTTCATCTGAAGAAATCTGAATACTATTTATACTGAATTTTGATTTTGTGTTTTTTTTAGAGTTTGAGCTGTTTTTTATTTTTGAAATTATTATATCAAATGGTTTGCGGTTCGAACGCTTAACAGTTTGTTCATCATAATCATTATTTTTAATTATGGTTAAGAAGTTATTTTTTGCCAAAGATGAGTAATATTCTTCGACAGCATTGTCTAGACTCAATAGAATTTCATTTCTAACCCGTTGTTTATTCTCTAAGTAATTATTATAATTCCAATAGAATTGTACAGCAATTGTAGCTGTAATAGTTATTGTAATTAAGTAAAAAAGCCACTTATATTTTTGGGTATTCATACTGCAAATATAGGATGTAATTTGAATAAAATTTGTTTGTTAACACTCATTAACAAAGATTAACCTTGTGTGTCATATTTATAATTCATTTTTGTATCCTACTTAAAATTAATTATCAAAAAAAAATATAAAAACCATGAGTACTAAAATTTTTATGTTGACTTTGTTTGTTTCAGGGTCCATTTTAGCGCAAAATTTTTCAGGGAGAGCTACTTATAAAACTCACCGAAAATCTTCTTCAATGCAATTAGACAGTATTTCTATGCCTGGCGATGCTGCAATGCAAGAAAAATTACAAGCACAATTTGAGGCACAAATGAGGAAAATGTTTCAAAAGACATTTATACTAGATTTCACCAGGGAAGAGTCTATGTATAAAGAGGAGCAAGTTCTCGATGCACCCAAAGTGCCCCAGCAAAATGGTTTAATGGTCATTATTGAGGGGGGATCAGGAGGTTCGGAAGAATTTTATAAAAACCTCAATGAGCAAAGAATCACCAATAAAAAGGAATTAATGGGTAAAGTATTTTTAATTAAAGATAATTTTATTGAATATGATTGGGAGTTAACAGGGGAAACAAAAAATATAGGAATCTATACTTGTTATAAGGCTGTCTTTGAAAAAGAACAAGATACCATTGAATTAGATTTTGTAGATGGTGAAATACAGGAGATAAATAAAACAAAAAAAACAACTGTTATTGCATGGTATACTCCTAATGTTCCAATCAGTAATGGTCCCGGTAATTATGGTGGTTTGCCAGGATTGATTTTAGAAGTAAATGACGACGGTTTAACAATTGTATGTACCGAAATAGTTTTGAATCCGTCAGAAACAATCGTTATCAAAGCACCTTCAAAAGGAAAACAAGTTACCCAAAAGAAGTTTGAAGAAATTTCGTTAGAAAAATCCAAAGAAATGATGAACCGTTACAGAAGTAGAGATGGCGGCAGCGCTTTTGAAATTCAAATAGGTGGATAATATGTAGTTTAACGTTTAAGTATTTGTCAAGCGTTATTAAAAAAAATAAACTTTTAAGTTTTTTTTAAGTCTTTTAATTTTCTTTTAAAACTATTTTTGTTTGAAATAACTGAATTTAAAAATTATGAAACAAATAATCATTCTAGCAATACTTTTGTTTAGTGTTGTATCTTTTTCACAAAATAATTTTCAAGGGAAAGCAACCTACATGTCAAAAACTACCACGGATATGAGTAGGTACGATAAAATGTCTGAACAACAAAAGAAACAAATGATGGCTCGTTTTAAGAGTTTTTTAGAAAAAACGTATACGTTAAGTTTTAATAAAACAACTTCTTCTTTCAGAGAAAATGTTCAGTTAGAAGGACCAGGAGCTTCAGGACCAAGTTGGTCAAGAAGTAACGGACAAGGTTCTATTTATAAGAATGTTTCAGAAAAAAACATGATAGAAGATGTAGAAATGTTTAGTAAAAGGTTTTTAGTGGCAGAAAAGATGGAACCGCTTCAATGGGAATTAGGAATGGAAACCAAGAAAATTGGAAATTACACCTGTTATAAGGCAACCCTAGTTAAGGAAGATACCAAAGTAGATTGGGGAAGTATTTTTAGTAGAGGTAGAAAAAACAAGAAAAAAGATTCTACTGCAGTTGCTGAAAAGCCAGCAAAAAAGATGCTAACAGTTACGGCGTGGTATACACCTCAAATTCCAGTTAGTTCTGGACCAGATGTATATTGGGGTTTACCGGGTTTAATTTTAGAGTTAAATGCAGGTAGAACAACTATGTTGTGTACGGAGGTAGCTATTAACTCTGAAGAGCTAATAAAAATTAAAGAACCTGCAAAAGGAAAAAAAGTGACTAGAGATGAATACACGGACATCGTGAAAGTAAAAACTCAGGAATTAAAAGAGCGTTTTAAAAACAGAGGTAATCGTGGAAGAAAATAAATAAAAAATTATATTTCAACTTGAATACTAAATTAAATTATAAATGAAACAAATAGGATTTATTTTTATGTTGTTGGTCTCTTGGACTTCCTTTTCACAAGTGCAATTAACGGGTGTTGTGAAAGATTCGATTGGAACACCGCTAGAAATGGCAAATGTTATCGCATTAGATACGGTAGCCAAAAGAATTGTTTCTTTTGGTTTTACAGACGCAAAAGGGAACTTTAAATTAGACTTAAAAAGGAATACTACCTACAATGTTAAAATTAGTTACATAGGATATTCAGAAATTAGTCAATTTGTTAAAACGAAAGAATCAAATCAATCATTCAACTTCACGATGAATGAAGATAAAATGTTAGACGGTATTAGTATAGTTTCTAAAATGCCAGTAATTGTTAAAGGAGATACCATCATTTACAATGCGGATTCCTTTAAAAATGGTTCTGAGCGAAAGTTAGAAGATGTCTTAAAGAAGTTGCCGGGTGTAGAAGTTAATGATGCAGGTGAAATTGAAGTAGAGGGGAAAGTTGTCGAAAAAATTACCGTAGATGGGAAAGATTTTTTTAGTGGTGACACAAAATTAGCCTCTAAAAATATTCCTTCCAATGCGGTAGATAAAATTCAGGTTTTAAGAAATTATTCGAGTGTGAACCAGTTGAGTGGTGTTCAAAACAACCAGGATAGGGTTGCTATTAATATCAAATTAAAAGAAGGTAAAAAGAATTTTTGGTTCGGAGATGTCTTAGCAGGTGCAGGATCAACTCCAAAAGAATCGCTGTATCTTTTTCAACCCAAATTATTTTACTATACCCCGAAATATACCCTAAATGTTATTGGTGATGTTAATAATCTAGGTGAAGTTGTTCTAGGGAGAAATGATCTTAGAGGATTTAGTGGCGGTTTTGTCAGCGAAAGTCCCTCCAACGGAACAAATATTAATCTTGCCAGTGCAGGAATAGGGTTTCTCTCAGCAAATACAAGAAATGCCAATAGAATTGAAACGAAACTATCTGCCTTAAATTTTAGTTATTCTCCAAATCCAAAATTAGATCTAAGTGGTTTTTTAATTTGGTCTTCCAATAAAAATGGGCAAAAAAACAGAAATCTGATTGACTATACAAATCCAAACATACCAGACGATGTTACAGAAAGCAATACAGATCAAACAAGTAATACTGGTCTAGTGAAACTTGGGAGTATTTATAGGAAAAATATAAACAACCAAATGAATTATGACTTTATTGGTCGTTTTTCAAATGAATTTAGAACTGATAATACAAGTTCTCAAGTTGTTGGTAACAACATCATTGAAAAGGAAAATGCTACCCCTTTTAGAATTAACCAAAATTTAAGTTATTTCTATACCGCCACTGAAAAAAGTATTTTTGCCCTAGAAGCGCAACATTTATTTCAAGATGAAGATCCTTTTTATGCCGCTTCCTTAGAAAATAATCCAAGTAGTGACCAAGACGGATTTGACCCTGTTGCAGAAGAGTTAGGTTTTGATACCAATGTGCAACTCTATTTATTCAATCAAGATAGAAGCGTAAAATCAAATCAATTAGATGCAAAATTAGACTACTATTATATTTTAAATCAAAAAAGTAATTTAAATTTTGTGGGTGGATCTATCTTGAGTAAGCAAAATTTTGATTCTAGGTTCTATCAGGTTTTAGATAATAACTCAGAATTTGAACCAAATCCAACTATTCCAGGAATTGCGAATACCAATACAGCGAATGATACCGAATACAATTTTACAGATATTTATGCAGGTTTACGTTATCGATTAAAAACTGGAATTTTTACGTTTACACCAGGGTTTACTGCGCATGCATACAGGATCAACAATACCCAATTTGGAGGCTCAAAAATGTATGAAGATAGTTTTCATAAATTCTTACCAGAGTTTGAAACGATTGCTCAGTTTAAAAGAAGCGAGAGCCTAACCTTTCGATATAAGCAAGAAGTTAATTTTACGGATGTAAATCAACTTGCAGAAGGACTGGTTGCCAACAGTTATAATAACTTCTTTTATGGGAATAATAATTTAATGAATGGTACAAATCATAGTACTTCATTAAATTACAGCAATTTTAATTTATACAATGGAACGAGTATGTTTGCGCTTCTACGACACACAAAATCCATTGATCAAATAGGGAGTATCGCTAATTTTATTCGTGGCTCTAACGTATCTACTCGTACAAACCAAAATTTACCTTTTAATACTGAGAGTATAGTTGCAATAGCAAGTTTTAGTAAATCTTTCAAAAAATTAAGAACAAGAATTTCAGGGAATTACAACAATAACCTTGGGTATCAATTTTTTGGAGAGAATCAGAATAAAATACAAACCAATTCGTATTCTATAAGACCTTCTATAAACACTAATTTTACAAAAGCTCCAAACATCACTTTACGGTATAACATGTCGTTTAACGATCAAGATATTACCAGTTTGTTAAATAACACTACAACGAATTTTAAATCGGCAACCATTGCACCCTCTATTAGTTTTGATGCGTATATTTGGAACTCTTTGACCATAAGAACAGATTATAAGTATACTGAAGTAAGGCAAGAAGGTGAGGTTCAAAGTTCTTTTGATGTGCTAAACTTTACAATGGGATATCGAA
>MDSY01129311.1_pt1 | contig 12337 bp, 10 predicted proteins | sample 811131 | NCBI WGS metagenome assembly MDSY01 (sample SAMN05326643, study PRJNA326480) | marine metagenome | isolation source: seawater | place: Atlantic Ocean: South West | collected 2010
TTCTATAATCAAATCAACCTTTTCATTATAATTTTTCACTTCCGTAGAAAAATTATTAACTTCAATTGTATAATCAGCTATTAGTTTGTTAATTTCTTCTTGATTTAAAATACTTTCAGAATCTGAGATAATTTTTTTTTGTTCAATTAATTCAGATTCTTTAAATTTAAATTTAGTATCATAATCATTTTTTATTAATTTTAAATTTTCTAAAAAAATTGTAAAATCATTTGAGTTTTGAAAAATTCTATCTAAATTAATAGTAGCAATACTTTGATTTGCTTTAGTTGTTGATATTAAAATAAAAAAAACAAAAATAATTTTAAATACATTATTAGCAATCAATTTAAATTACCTATACTAAATAAAAATCTTCTTTTTTTATCATAACTTTCATCTGTAATTGGAAAGCCCCAAGAAAGTCCTATAGGACCGATAGGCGAATAAAAATTAAAACCAAGTCCATATGAAGATCTAATCGACTCTTCAGAGTTAGCAGGATCATTTTTATTATCAAATACTGTACCAAAATCAGTAAAAAGATTAAAATCAATAGGATTATCAGAAGAATTAAAAATACTTCTTCTATAGTCTATTTTAGTAACAAAAAGATTATTTCCTCCGTAATAAGAATTTGCTGACTCTCGAGGTCCAGCACCAAAAGCATCAAATCCTCTTAACCAGCGTCCTCCTAAGCTAAATTTATCATCAGTTAAAATTTCAGAATCTTGTAAAGAAAAAATATTTCCTATTCGTGTTTGAATAGATACATTATTATCTCTATTCAAAGAATAATATTTTTTTAAAGTAACAACATTCTTTAAGAAACCATTATCAGAATTTGTTGGTGGAGAAAAAACATTAGCATAAATAATTTGATTTCCTTTAGTTGGTCTAATAAAAGAATTTAACTTATTATAATTTAATATATTTTCTAACTTTATTTCTGCATTAGCTCCTTCTGCTTTTTTAATACTATCAGCAACAGTTGATTGATTAGTAATCGTATAATCTTTTAATTCATAAATTATTGACACTTTATGAGAAAGATCATTATTTAAATCATATCCTATACCTAAATTGGTATTAAAAGAGTCTAACTCGTATGATGATGAATCACTAAAATCTTTTTGTGAGAAGTTTATTCCATAAAAGAAATTCAATTTTTGATTAAAAATATAGGGTTCAATAACATTAATTTTATATAGTGTATTAGCAGAAGAAGTGTTAATTGAAAATTCTACATTTCTTCCAGTACCAGAGATATTTTTTTCTTTTAAAGATGAAATAAATGTTGCGCCCTCAAGTGTGCCTATTGCAACTCCTAATTGAAAATCTCCAGTTGATTTTTCTTCTACATTAACATTTATATTAACATTGCTTGCATCAATATATTCTTCTTCAATTTCAACTGTTTGAAAGATATCTAAGGAATTTAGATTTTTTTTAGATTCTCTAATTTGAAAATCAGTTACAGAATCCCCTTCATCAAAAGTCATTTCTCTTCTAATAACTTTATCTAAAGTTCTAGTATTGCCTAAAACATTAATTGATTTAACATATTTAGGAGCTGTTGAAGATACATTTAACATAACATCAACTAAATCGTTATTAGATTTTTCAAGAATTTTGATGTCAAAAAAACTCAATCCTTGAGTAAATAAATAATCGGTTAAAATCTTTTTTTCTTCCTTAAGAGTAGTTAAATTAAAAACTTTATTTTTTGAATAAATTTTTTCTTTTTGTTTATTAAAGAATATATTTATATTATCTAATTGACTTTCGCTTAAAATATTATCTTCAACATTTAAAGTTACTTCATTATAAAAAAACTTTTGTCCTTCAGTAAGGTAAAAATATATATTAAATTTATTTTTATTTGAAATATACTCAGTTTGATAATCTACTTTGATATTTTTAAAACCATTTTCCTTATAAAAATTTATCAATTTGATAGTATCATTTTTTACTTCATAAGATTTAAAGTTTTTACTTGTAAAAAAAAGTAAATAATTTCTTTCTCTTGATTTGATTACGCCAAGTAAGTCTTTTTTGTTAAAAGAATCATTTCCTTTAAAATAAACTTTATTTATTTTTGATATTTTCCCTTCATTAATAGTAAAATTTAAATTTAATAAATTATCAACAAATTGACTTTTTTCATAATCAATGTCGACTTGATTATAGCCAAAAGAAAAATATAAGTTTTTTAATTCATCAATGAAAAGAGAAATATTTTTTTCATTGTAAAATATTAATGAATTACTCAAATCAAAAGTTTCAAATAGTTCATCTGTTTTAAATCTTTCATTACCAGTAAAAGTTATCTCATTTATTACTGGATTTTCAATTAAATTAATTTTTAGTAAATCATTTTCAAATTCAATTGAAATATCTTTAAAATTTCCTGTTTCAAATAATCTTTTAGTAATTTTATTTGTGTCTATTTTATCTTCATCTAATAAATTATTTATAATTGATAAAATTACATCCTTATCAATATTTTTATTACCCGTAATTAAAACGTTATCTTTATTTAAAGCATAAGCAAAATTAATTGAAAAAAAGAAAAAAAAAATTATTATAATATTTTTCATAAATCTAAATTTATTGATCTTATTTTTTTAACATATTTTTTTTGAAATTCTATAATAGAATTGATACTATTCACAGGATAATTAAATTCTAAAGATAAAAAAAATTGAATACTTTCTGAAATTTCATTAAATTTTATTACGCCTGACTTAAAAAGATCTACTGCATATTCATTTGCACAATTAAATTTTATTAAATTAGAAGTATCTGATTTATCTAAATTCTGAAAAATTTTATATATTGGATATCTATTTAAAGATACTTCATGAAAATTTAGTTTCATATCATTTTTAAAATCTATTAAAAAATTTTTGTTAATATTTTCTTTTTTATTACTAGGGGTAAAAAAATTAAAGAAATTAAATATAGGAATAAACATATCATGATAAAAGTAGTTATAGACTGATGTAAAATTAATATTTTCAACAATAGAATGTACTAAAGATTCTGGATGAATAACTACTCCAATTTTATTAAATGGAATATCAAATAAATATTTAGCTTCAATAATTTCAAGACATTTGTTTGCTAAAGTTGCAGAGTCTATACTATTTTTATATCCCATTTTCCATTTTGGATGACTAGTAGCTTCTGACAATAAAATTTTATCAAATGTTTTAATATTTCTCTCAAAAAAAGGACCTCCTGATGCAGTAATATAAACTTTTCTAATATTTTTATGGTTAAATTTTTTCATATTATGTGAAATAGAAAAATGTTCAGAGTCTAAAGGAAAAATTTTAACTTTGTATTTTGATTTCATTTTTTTAAAAAGATGACCTGCTGAAACTACACATTCTTTATTGACCAAACCAAGATTATTCGTATTTTGTAAAATTTCTTTCAAATAGTTTAGTGAATTATATCCCGAAATTGCTAGTAAAGATAAATCTGAATGACTTGAAGATAAATATTTTATCAAATCTTTGTAATTAAGAATTTTAATTTTTTTATCAATTTTATTTTTCAGATATTTTATTTTTTTTTCATTTGCTAGATATATATATTTAGGTTTATAGATTTTGGATTGTTCAATTAATTTTATGTAATTATTATTAGCTGTAAGTAAATTAATTTTTATATTTTGAAAGTTTTTATCTAAAATTTTTAAAGATAAAATACCAATTCTTCCCGTACTACCATAAATATTAATATTCATTAAAATAAATAACTAAATAAAAAAATTAAATAAGCAGAACCAATATAACTATCAAATCTATCAAAAAAACCTCCATGACCAGGTATTAAATTACTTGAATTTTTTATTCCAGATAATCTTTTAAATATTGATTCAACAATATCTCCTACAAATCCAGATAATATTATAATAATTACAAATATAATCAAATTTAAAGTTTCCATCACGGGTATATAAAAATTATAAATTAATGAAGAAAAAATTGTAATAAAAAAACCAAAAATAAATCCTAGATAAGTTTTATTTGGACTAATTTTAGGAAGAATTCTTTTTTTTCCAAACATTGATCCAAATAAATACGAAATTGTATCAAAAAATGTAATAATAATAATCCATAAAATAAAAATTTCTTTTTGAAAATAATTTAAAAAATATAATTGAATCAAAATAAATGAAAACAAGACATATGTTATTAAAAAGAATAATTTATAATTTTTTTTAAAATATAATATTATTTCTATTAAAATTAATAAATATAAAAATGTTACTAGGTATTTAATACTATCTATATAAAAAAAGAAAAAAAAAGCAAAAAACAAAAATAGTAAAAAACTACTAATAATTCTAATAAACAAATTGCTATCTATCTTAATCATTTGCCATATTTTCTTTCTAATTTTAAAAAATTATCAATAATATCTTTTAATTCATTTTCCTTAAAATCTGGCCACAATGTTTGAACAAAAAAAAGCTCAGTATATTTTAAGTATAATAACAAAAAATTACTTAATCTTTGAAAACCCCCTGTTCGGATTAAAATATCAGGCTCTGGTAAATTTTTTAAATAATAAAAATTTCTTATATAATTTTCTGTAATTTTATTTTCATTTATTTTTATATTTTTAATTATATTGCTTATAATATTTTGTATTTCTTTTTCAGAACCATAATTAAATGCAATATTTAATAATAATTTAGAATTTTTCTCTGTTTTCTTCTCTATATTCTCTAATTTTTTTATTAAATTCTTATCTAAGTTATCTTTTTCACCTATAATTTTAATTTTAATTTCATTATTTTCAGAAATTTTTTTTAAAAAAAATTCATACTCATTTTCTATTAAATTAAAAATTAAATTAATAGATTTTCTATTTAAGTTTTCAGTAGATAATGCATATACTGACATAATAGGAATTTCAAAATTAATACAAAAATCTGCAATTTTAAAAATATTTTCTAACCCTTTTTTATATCCTATAGATACAGAAACATTATTAAGTTTTGCCCATCTTTGATTTCCATCCATGATGAAAGCTATATGTTTAATTGAATTTACTGACAAATCAAACTTTAGTTATTTCAGATTTTTTAATTAAAGTAATTTCATCAATTTTTTTTACAAAATCATCAGTTTTATTTTGTATATCAACAGATAATTTTTTTAATTCATCTTGAGAAATTAATTTTTCTTTTTCTTCTTTTTTTAATTCATCTAAAAAATCTCTTCTTATATTGCGAATAGATATTTTAGAATTTTCTGCATATTGAGATGCAACTTTTGATAATTCATTTCTTCTTTCTTCACTTAATTTTGGAATTGGGAGCCTAATCAGCTGCCCATCTGTTTGAGGGTTGATTCCTATACTTGACTCGATTATTGCATTTTCAATATTTTTTAATAATGATGAGTCCCATACTTGAATTGTTAGAGTATTTGAATCTGGAATATTAATGTTACCTAATTGATTTAAAGGTGTTTTTGATCCGTAGGCATCAACAAAAATATTATCTAACATTGCAGTATTAGCTCTTGAAGTTCTAATTGAAGATAATTCTTTTTCAAAAAATGCAATCGCACTTTTCATTTTAGCCTCTACTGTAGCTATATCCATTATTACTTTTAACTAATTTTACTGTATTTTCCAATACCATTAATTGCATCTAAGACTGAATTTTTTTTATTTATGTTTGTAATTAATATAGGTATATTTGACTCTCTTGCTAAACTAATAGCGGTACTATCCATAACTCTTAGATTAAGATTTAGAAATTCAGTATAAGATATATTCGAATAATGTTTTGCATCAGGATATTTAACAGGATCTTTATCATAAATCCCATCAACTTTAGTTGCTTTTATAATAGTGGAACAATTCATTTCTGATGCTCTAAGAGCAGCGGCTGTATCAGTAGAAAAAAATGGATTCCCAGTACCGGCTGCAAAAATTACAATTCTATTTTTTTCTAAATGTCTAATTGCTTTTCTTCTAATATATGGTTCAGCTACTTGAGACATATTAATCGCAGATTGAACACGTGTAGGCATACCTTCGCTTTCAAGTATACTTTGCATAGAGAGGGCATTTATCACGGTTGCTAACATACCCATATAATCAGATGTGGATCTATCTATTCCCTCGGCTGCTCCTTTTATACCTCTAAAAATATTTCCACCACCAATTATAAGACAAATTTGAATTTTTTTTTCATAAATACTTTTAATTTCTTTAGCTATAAATTTTGTTGTTGAAAAATTTAAACCAAAATTTGAATCTCCCATTAGAGATTCTCCAGAAATTTTTAAGAGAATTCTATTTATTTTACTCATTAAGAATCAAAAAATATCATTTGATAATCTAATATACTTATTTGGTTGTTTTGAGAAAAATCTTTTAATATGTCTTTAATAGTTTTGTCAGTATCCAAAATATATAACTGATTTAAAAAAGTAGATTCAGAGTAAAATTTTTTCATTTTTCCAATCAAAATTTTATCTATAATATTCTCAGGTTTACCACTGGATCTGATTGTTTCTAATTGAACTGCTTCTTCTTTTTTGATCAATTCGGGATCTAAATTTTCAATATCTAGTGCAAGTGGTTTGGAAGCAGCTATGTGCATACATAAATTTTTCCCTAATTGTTTTACTTCTTCGTCTATTTTATTAACTTTAGTTTTTAAAACAACAGCTATTTTACCGATATTTTTTCTATAATTATTATGAATATATTCTGATATCAAATCATTGTCTTTATTTTGGATTATTTGAATTTTGTTTAAAATAATATTCTCACCAATTTTAGAAATTATATCTTTAAATTGATCATTTATTGACGTTCCATCAAACACAGATTCTTTAAAATCTTCAAGGGTATAATTTTCATTTTTAAATTCTACTGAATATTTTCCTATTTTATCCATAAAGTTTAAAAAAACTTCATTTTTTGCTGCAAAGTCAGTTTCGGTATTAATCTGGATAATTGTAGTTAAATCTTTTGTTGAATAAACTCCTACTGCACCTTCTTTAGCTTCTCTGGAACTTTTCTTATTTGCTTTAGCTAGACCTTTTTTTCTTAGAAAATCAACAGAGCTTTCAATATCATTTTTATTCTCTTCTAGTGCCTTTTTACAATCTAAAAAGCCTGCGCCTGTTATTTCTCTTAGATTCTTAATATTATCCATCAAGCTATTCATTTTTATTTATCCTTTTTTTTTACTTCTTTATCTTTTTGTTTTGCACTTTTTTCAATTTTTTTTTGTTTTTCTTCATTATCCTTTTCTTTTATTTTAGTTTTTTCATTTGTTATTTCTTTTTTATCAACCTTTTTATTTTTTTCTGAACTCTCAACTTTTTTTGTTGTTTTTTTATTTTCAGAAACTGAGTTATCTTCTTTATGCTCCTCAATATCTCCTAACAACTCTCTAGCATCAGATAAAACAGATCGGAAATATTGTGCATATAAATTTATAGATCTAATGGCATCATCATTTCCAGGAATAATATGATCTATTGGATCAGGATTAGAATTTGAGTCTGCTATTGCTATAATAGGTATTCCTAATTTATTAGCTTCTAGAACTGCTAATTTATCTTTTACAATATCAAAAATTACAAGTAAATCTGGTTTTCCACCTAAATTTCTTATTCCTCCAATATTTGATAATAATTTATCTTTTTCTCTTGATAAATCTAAAAGTTCTTTTTTTGAAAGGCTTTGAATAGTATTTTGATCATTTAAAGTAGTTTCAAGTTCATCTAATCTGTTTATAGAGTTTGAAATAGTTTTCCAATTAGTTAGTGTGCCACCTAACCATCTTTTGTTAATATAAAATTGCTTACTTTCTAAAGCTATCTCCATAACAATGTTTGAACATTGTTTCTTTGTTCCTACAAATAAAATTTTTCCAGATTTAGAAGAAACTTCATGCAATTTAGTTAAGGCAGAATTAATTAATGGTAAAGTAGTTCTTAAATCAAAAATATGGATATTGTTTCTTACCCCAAATATGTATTCTTCCATCTTTGGGTTCCACCTTCTAACATTATGTCCAAAATGGACCCCTGCCTCTAAAAGGTCTTCAATAGTTACTTCAGGTAAATTCATTTTTTTCTCCGGTTTAACCTCCACAGAAACAAAAACACCGGTTTTTTCTGTGTGCTAGTTTTAATTATTGAGCCCAGTACTAAAAAAAAAAGAATTTTTCAAGTCTAATTAGGAAAATCTATAGAATAATCAATTAATTTTGAGCTGCAGAGTTGATCCAAGTATTGATATGAACCAATTTGGTAATTTTTTGAAAAATTTAAAGATAAAAGTTTGTCATTTTTGTTCATATAAACGTAAACTTCATCTAAATTAGAATGGGATTTTTCAAATAATTTATCTAAAATAATATTCTCTTTGTTATTTTGCATATAAATATGGATAGTTTTTTTTTGATTTTTAAATAATTTTTCGAAATCTTGAATTTTTCTAACTATCATACGGATATTTTCATTTTCTCTAGAAATATCTATTGAAAAAGCAAGTACATTACCTTCTTTTATTAAATCTCTAAATTCACTTAATTTATCACTAAAAATTGAAAGTTCTATTTGTGATTCTAAAGTTGAGATTGTCAAAAATGCATATTTTTTTCCATCCTTATTGGATCTTTCTTTAATATCTAAGATAGAACCCACAATATTTGCGTTAGTAATTTCTTTGTTAGAGTCTATTTCTTTCCAATCAATAAAATTATTATTTTCAAAATAATTTTGAGGATATAAAGAAATTGGATGATCTGAAAAATAAAAGCCAATAACTTCAAGTTCATTTTTTAAGAGAAATCCTGATTTCCAATTAGTTATATTTTGTTCAAAAAGATTAGCATCATTGAAAGAAATTTTTGTATCTTCAAAAAGCATTGATTGATTTAAATTCTTATCTCGATTTCCTCCATAAATATCAACAAAATTTTGAACATTCATAAAAATTTTAGCTCTGTTTTTTTCTAGTCCATCAAAACATCCTGCTTGAATTAGTTTTTCTAACTGTCTTTTATTTATTACGTCTCCACTTAATCTATTCATAAAATCAATAATATCTAAATAAGGCCCATTTTTTTCTCTTTCTTCTACAAGAGAATTCATTGATTTAATTCCAACTCCTTTAATAGCTGCTAAACCAAATCGAATAGAATTTGATCCATCTTTATTTTCGATTGAAAATTTTGAATAAGAAAAATTTATATCAGGTTTTTTGAATTCAATATTTAGCCTTGCAAGTTCTTTTTTTAATAAAATTATTCTATCTGTTCTGTCTATTGAATAATTAAGTGTAGCAGTCATAAATTCATAAGGAAAGTTTGTTTTTAAATATGCCGTTTGATATGCTAATAAAGCATATCCAGCGGCATGACTCTTATTAAAACCGTATCCAGCAAATTTATCAACAAGATCAAATATTTTTGATGCTTCATTAATATTAATTTTATTACTTCTAGCTCCTTCGATAAATCTATTTTTTTGAGCATCCATTTCTTTTTGAATTTTTTTACCCATAGCTCTTCTCAACAAATCAGCTTCACCTAATGAATAATTAGATAAAACTTGAGCTATTTCCATGACTTGTTCCTGATAAACTATAATGCCATATGTCTCTTCTAAAACTTTTTCAAGCATTGGATGCATATAATTTATTTTTTCACGACCATGTTTTCTATTGCAAAAGGATGGTATATTTTCCATTGGCCCTGGTCTAAATAAAGCAACAACTGCTATAATTTCTTCAAATTTATCTGGTTGAAGTTGCCTTAAAACACTACCCATGCCATTACTCTCTAATTGAAATATACCTGTAGCTTCACCTTTGCTTAATTGTTGAAAGGTTTTTTTATCATTCATTGGTATAGAATTTAAATCAAAATTTTTAGAGTTCTTATGAATTAATTTTGTTGTATCTTGAATTATAGATAAAGTAGTCAGTCCTAAAAAATCAAATTTAATTAATCCAGCTTTTTCTACAAACTTCATAGAGAATTGAGTTGCATTAACTGATGTATTTGGATCTTTATATAAAGGTACATTGTTTATTATTTTAGAGTCTCCAATAACAACTCCTGCGGCATGAGTTGAAGCATGTCTATGTAATCCTTCAAGCTTTAAACTAATATCTATAATATTTGAAATACGCTCATCATTTTTAACTAGATCCTTTAAACTTTGTTCTGAATTTATTGAATTTTCTAAAGACAAAGGATTTGCTGGATTGTAAGGGATTAATTTTGCAAATTGATCAACTTCAGAATATGGAATTTCTAAAACTCTGCCAACATCTCTAACAGCTGCTCTAGATGCTAATGTTCCAAACGTAATTATATGTGCAACATTATCTTTGCCATATTTTTGATTAACATATTCAATAACTTCATCTCTTCTATTTTGACAAAAATCAATATCAAAGTCTGGCATTGAGACTCTTTCAGGATTTAAAAATCTTTCAAAAAGCAAATTATATTTAAGTGGATCAAGATCTGTTATTGATAATGACCAAGCAACTACACTACCTGCTCCAGAACCTCTTCCAGGGCCAACTGCGATATCTTTACTTTTAGCCCAGTTTACAAAATCTGAAACTATCAAAAAATAACCAGCAAAACCCATTTTTATTATAATTTCTAATTCATATCTTAATCTATCTTCGTATTTGTTTTTGTCATGAATTTGATTTTCATTAAATCTAAGATTCAAACCCTCTTTTGATTTTTTAGATAATAATTCTGATTCAGAAATAGAATCTTCAATTAAAAATTTAGGCAATTTTGGACTAATTTCTCTTGGAAAATAATTGCATTTTTTTGCAATTGAAAAATTATTTTCTATTATTTCAGGTAAGTCATTAAAAATTTCTTCCATTTCATTTGTATTTTTAAAATATAATTCTGGATTAGAAGTAAGTCGATTATTTTGATTAATTGTTGATTTTTGCGCAATACATAAAAGTGTATCGTGAGCATTGTAATCATTAGCATTTTCAAATTTAGTATTATTTGTTCCAATTATAGGAATCTTATTTTCAGAAGCATATTTAAGAAATTGATTTTCAAATTGATCAATATTAAAATCGTTTATTCTTTGCAATTCAAACAAAAAATCTGATTTAAATAAATTTTTGAAATAGCTAATCCATTTTTTTAATTTTTCTTGTTGATTTAAATTATTAAAATATAAAATTGGGTTATATTCTCCTCCAACATAACAAATTAAACCTTCCCTATATTTTTCTAGATCTTTAGAATAAATGCCAATTGGGTTATTATTAGAAGTATGTGAGAGAGAAGACAGGCTTAATAAGTTCTTGTATCCTATTTCATTTTTAACTAAAAAATTTAATTGTGAAGGTTTATCTTTATATCTGATATCTAAAAAATTTATAGATGAACCTATAATAGGTTGAATACCATTATTTATACATTCAATTGAAAATTCTAAAGCGCCAAACATATTGTTATTATCAGTGATTGCTATTGCAGGCATTTGATTAGTTTTGGCTAATTCAACTAATTTAGATATTTTGATAGCTCCTTCTGATAAAGAATATGATGTTTGATTTCTTAAATGTATAAATGGATATTTCATTAAACTCTAACTAACTTATGTTGAGAAATTGTATATTCATATTTTGCTTTTTTAGCGTAATTTTTATTATGTGTTACAAAAATTAAAGATTGATTATTTTCTCTTACTTGATCTAAAAAAAAATTAAAAATATTGTCAGCAGTTTTTTCATCTAAATTTCCAGTCATTTCATCAGCAATCAGTAATTTAGGTTTATTAATTAGAGCTCTAGCAATTGAAACACGTTGTTGTTCCCCTCCAGATAAATTTAATGGTTTGGAATTCATTTTATTTTCTAAACCAAAATTATATAGTATTTCTTTAGCTATTTTAATTGATTCAGTATATTTATTTTCTAAAATTAATTTAGGTAAAACAACATTTTCTAAAACACTTAACTCAGGAATTAAATAAAAAAATTGATGCACAAAACCTAAAGACTTATTTCTTATTTTATTCTTCTCAGCAAGCGATATATTTTTTGTATTGTCATCTAAAAAAAAATAATCACCTTTAAAATCTGAGTCCAAAAAACCTAAAATATTCAAAAAAGTAGATTTACCAGAACCAGATGGTCCTGAAATGGAAACAATATCTCCTTCAAACATTTTAAAATCAATCTTATTTAATACTACTTGTTTAATATTATTTGCAAAATATTCTTTATGTAAGTTTTTTATTGAAATTATATTTTTATTCATTTTTTAATGATTTAACTGGATCAA
>MDSY01064258.1_pt1 | contig 12336 bp, 12 predicted proteins | sample 811131 | NCBI WGS metagenome assembly MDSY01 (sample SAMN05326643, study PRJNA326480) | marine metagenome | isolation source: seawater | place: Atlantic Ocean: South West | collected 2010
CTTTAGACCCCTATTCCTTCCAAAGAGATGCCTATATCCAATATCGAAATTCACTTATAAATGGTAAAGATACTTTAATTAACTATAATGATTACTTAGATTTTGTTGATTTAGAAGTTAATGAAAATTCTATTTCGACAGATAAAGTCTCTTCAATAAATTAATTCGAAGCTACGGTCATATCTTCTATTAAAACTGAGCCAGTATACTTAGATCCATTAAGGTATATATCCCCTCCAACACCAATAATACCGTTTAGCATATCTTTCATGTTACCTGCTATAGTAATTTCTTCAACAGCATGTTTAATTACGCCCTTCTCCACCCACAAACCTGCTACACCTCTTGAGTAGTCACCTGTAACCATGTTCAATCCATGTCCCAATAATTCTGTAACAATAAGTCCTGTATCCATTTGATCTATTAATTTATCTAAATTTTCTACAGTTGAACTTATAATTAAGTTATGTGCCCCACCTGCATTTCCTGTGGTATCCATACCCAATCTTCTGGCACTATAATTAGATAAAAAATATCCTTCCAAATATCCTTTATCTAAAACCACTCTAGGCCCAACCTTCACCCCATCATCATCAAAAGAAGTGCTTGCATGTGCTCCCAATTGAAACGGATCTTCTTTAATTGAAAGAGCACTTGAAGCCACCTTACTGCCCAACGAATTTAACAAAAAAGATGTTTCTCTAAATAAATTACCTCCAGACACTGCAGATACTAGGGCTGATATTAATGATGTAGCAACTGGCGCCTCGAATATAACTGGATAACGACCAGTTCTTATTTTAGCAGGGGCTAATCTTCTTAAAGCTCTTAATGCTGAATCTTGACCGATATCATTTATTGACTTTAAGTTTTCGAATTTTCTATTTGAAGAGAAGCTATAATCTCTTTGCATGCCAGATTTATCTGAAGCTATAACCGAGCAACTTATAGAATGTCTGGACGAAGGAAAGCCGCCTAAAAATCCATTAGAGTTGGCGTAAATGAATAAACTTTCAGAAGTATTAATACTAGAACCTTCAGAATTTTTTACTTTATCACTATATGATAACGCACTGTTTTCACAATCAATTGCCAAATTTACCATTTCTTCTTGGCTTACTTTCAAAGGATTATATAAAGCTAACTCTTTAAATTCTTTAGCATATAATTCTGATTTAGCTAAACCAAAAGCAGAATCTTCGGATGTATATCTTGCAATATCACAAGCTGCATCAACACAGGAGTGAATAGAATCTTTACTAAAATCAGATGTTGATGAGGAGCCTCTTAATTTATTAAAATAAACAGTTATAGAAATATTTTTATCTTTATTTAATTCAATAGTTTCTACAGTACCCATTCTGACGGATACAGATGTGCCTGTTCCAACGCTTATATCCAGCTCAACATCAGAAGCACCTTTTTTCTTTGTTAAAGCTATTATCTGTTCAGCAAGCTCTGAAAGATCAGCTTTGGTGTAATTTAATATTTTTGTAGGCATAAATTTTTACTTATTAAAACTGATATCATACAGAATCATAGTCTTTATTAGGCATTAAAGTAATGGAAAATTTGGATCAAAAAGAAATTATAAGTAAAACAACCTTAAAAAAAGAATCTAAAGATATAAAAAAATTTGGAGAAAAAATAGCCAAATATAACCAAGAAACATTAAAAAAATTCAACTTCCCAGAAGATATATATGAAGCAATTCATGATCTTAAAAATATTAAATCCAATTCAGCGAAAAAGAGGCAGTCTCAGTATTTAGCTAAACTCCTTCGAGCTATTGACATTAAACATGCTCTAGAGACAATGGAAAAAATTAGTTTGGATTCAAGAAAAGAAATTAAAAAAAATCACCTTATTGAGGAGTGGCGAGATAAGTTAATTAATAATGACTTCGAGTTAACAAATTTCATATCCCTATATCCTGATGTAAACATTCAACTTCTAAGACAATTAATTATAAATACAAAAAAAGAAATAGAAAATGAGAAAGGGAGTAAGCATTCTCGCCAACTATATAAATTGATAAGGCCCTTTTTTCTTAAATCATAGTGCCACTAATACCTTTTGTGTCTCTCCATTTCTTTTATACGTTACCTCAACTTCTTTACCTTTATTAAGTCTGATTATTTTTATAAGATCATCTGGAGTATCGACTTTAATATTATTAATTGAGTTTATATTGTCATTTTTTAAAATTCCAGCTTTGTGCGCAGGTGAATCTTCTATTACAGCTATAACCTGAACCCCTTCAATAGCTTTTTTGCTTTCACCACTTTTTAATTTAATAAAGTGCGTACCGAAGGTTGGCTTGGGTAATTTAACCCAATATGTCGTATAAAAGTCAAATCGAACACTTGGGTCAACTAAATCTGATTCTGTAACTTCAATTTCGGTTACATTACCAGTCGTCTTAATTCTATTTTCATCGATGGCTTTTTGTCTTGCAGCTTTGAACCTAGATGCTTTATTCGAATCATTTATTTGACGGTCATACATCAAAACCAAATCAGCTTTAATTTTTTTACCGAAATCAACAGCTAAAGAATGAGGCAAATTTAAAGAAGTGAATCCAGAATAACCCATCAGATCGTAACCTTTTTCTAACATCTTCGTGATATCAGTCTTTCGATCCCATCCTCTCGAAATTTTTGTATCAGGCTCTTTACTAAATGATTTAAAACCATCGGGACTTTGCTGTTGGTAATTTTTTTCAAATAAGTTTTCAGCAGCAAAAATACTTAATGATAAAACAAGGCCTACTGATAAAATTATTGCTCTAATAGAATTATTCATAAAATTCCTTTGTGAAATGTTAATATAAATTATAAATTAAATATTAGAATGTTGACTCATCAATGACAAAAAGATTCATTAAGATTGGATTAGTATCTATAAGTGATCGCGCATCATCAGGGAAGTACAAAGATGAAGGGTTACCGCAATTACACAACTGGCTTAAAGAGGCATTAAAAGAACAATTTGAATCATTTGAAATTATAATTCCAGATGAACTCAAAATTATAAAATCTACTTTAATTGAAATGGTTGATAACAAACAATGCGACCTAATTCTTACAACTGGTGGGACTGGTCCGTCAGAAAGGGATTTAACACCTGAGGCTACATTAAGCGTTGGTGACAAAGAAATGCCAGGATTTGGTGAGCAAATGCGACAAATCAGTCTAAACTTTGTACCAACTGCTATTTTATCAAGACAATTAGCGGTAATTAGAAAAAAAACACTTATTATTAATCTTCCGGGCCAACCTAAATCCATAGTTCAAACACTTGAAGGGCTAAAGGACTCAAAGAATAATGTGTTGGTACCTGGTATTTTTGCTGCAGTTCCTTATTGCCTTGATCTTATTGGAGCCGCTTATATAGAAACAAATGAAGTCATAGTAAAATCTTTTCGTCCCAAAAAAAAATAACATGCAATTAGAATTTTCAATTATCAGTAAGTATTTTGATATAAAAAAAACTAAAGTTTTTAAAGGTATCGGGGATGATGCCGCTCTTTTTACAAAGGATAAAAAGTATTATTGGGCAATATCAACAGATACTCTCAATGAAAAAACACATTTCTTGCCCCACACAAGCCCCTTTAACTTAGGATGGAAATCTTTAGCGGTTAATATTTCAGACATTAATGCAATGGGTGGAAATGCTAAATTTGCTCTCTTAAGTATTTCACTACCCGATATAAAGGAGTCATGGATAAAAGAATTCTCAAAAGGTTTTTTTAGTTGCGCAAAGAAATATGGGGTTGAGTTAATAGGAGGAGATACTACAAAAGGACCTCTCTCTATTAATGTTTGCATATTAGGCGACGTTGAAAGAAAAAATGTATTACTTCGATCAAATGCAAAGCCCCAAGATGATGTTTGGGTTACTGGTGAGTTAGGTCTAGCAGCATTAGGTTTAGCAGCTCTTGAAAATAAAGTTATGATTTCTCCATATTTGAAAAAAAAAGCTATAAAGGCACTAGAGATTCCGAAAATATATCCATCAAAAATAAAAAAAATAGCTAAATTAAGTAATGCGGCGATTGATATATCTGACGGATTAACAGCTGATCTTTACCATATCTTAAAATCCTCAGAAGTTGGAGCAGATATATATTTAGATGATTTACCAATGAATTTATGGATAAAAAAAAATGGATACTATGATTACGGACTTACTGGTGGTGATGACTATCAGCTAATCCTAACAGCTCCTAAAAAAAATCGGCTAAAAATAAATAAACTCAACGCCCTTCCATCTATTAAACTTACAAGAATAGGGGTCATTAAAAAAGGAAGAAAATTAAATATTATTGATTCAAATGGGAAGTTATACAATTTAAAAATAAAAGGATTTGTTCATTTTGAATCCTAAAAAATTATTATTTAAAGATGTGTCCATTTTTTTAGCGCTGGGCTTTGGAACAGGTCTTTATAAGCAAGCTCCTGGAACTCTCGGTACATTGGTTGCTTTACCAATATTTTTTTTAACAACACTGCTCCCTGAAAATATAGATTATATTTTTGCTGTTACACTTTTTTTTATTGGTATGTATGTGTCTGACCACACAAGCCATCTCTTAAAAATTAAAGATCCCTCTTGTATTGTGATTGACGAAATTGTTGCCTATCTCATTGTCTTACTATTTATTGAATTTAATCTTCCAAATATTCTGATTACTTTTGCTCTATTTAGGTTATTTGATATCTGGAAACCCTTTCCCATAGATATTTTAGACTCCAAGCTTAAAGGTGGGTTTGGGATAATGATTGATGATATCGGAGCTGCTATTTACACCCTAATTATATTTAACTCAATAAATTATTATGCATGATAAGCAAACATATAAGCTGGCAGAAGTACTCGGAAAACAGTGTCGTGATAAAAAAATAGTTCTTGTTACCGCAGAATCATGTACAGGAGGACTTCTGGGGCAGGTAATTACTGGTGCTCCAGGAAGTTCTGATTGGTTTGACTGCGGATTTATCACCTACAGCAACAAATCTAAAATTAAATGTTTAAAAGTTAAAGAAGAAACAATAAAAGAATATGGAGCTGTCAGCCAAGAGACAGCAAATGAAATGGCTTCAGGTGCATTAAAACAAAGTGAAGGAAATATTAGTATAAGTATTACTGGAATCGCAGGGCCATCTGGAGGGAGTAAAACAAAGCCTGTTGGGACAGTATTTTTTTCAATAGCAACGACGAAAGAAATTATTTTAGAGCATAGGGCTGAATTTATAGGTAATAGGAATGAAATAAGAACAAATGCCCTTCTATTTTCATTAAATCAACTGCTGACACTTACCTTATAGTATCAAATGTGGAATAATTAGCTGTTAAATTAATAATCAAAGGCAATTACTTAAATGGATGAAAATAAGAGAAAAGCATTAGACGCCGCATTAGCTCAAATCGATAAACAATATGGCAAAGGCTCGATTATGAGAATGGATGATACTTCGGTTGTTGAGGGTATTCAATCAGTATCAACAGGCTCCCTAGGACTTGATATAGCCCTTGGGATAGGAGGACTTCCAAAAGGAAGGGTAGTAGAAGTTTATGGGCCCGAATCATCAGGAAAAACATCTCTAACGCTTTCAGTAATTGCTCAAATGCAAAAAATTGGAGGTACTGCTGCATTTATTGATGCAGAACATGCTCTTGATATTCAATATGCAACAAAACTAGGTGTAAATATTGAAGATCTTTTAGTGTCTCAGCCAGATACTGGGGAGCAAGCATTAGAAATTGCGGATATGCTGGTACGAAGTGGGTCAGTCGATATTGTAGTAATTGATTCTGTTGCAGCACTTACTCCAAGAGCCGAAATCGAAGGAGATATGGGTGATTCTCACATGGGGCTTCAGGCTAGATTAATGTCACAAGCGCTTAGAAAATTAACTAGCAATATAAAGAAAACAAATACTATGGTTATTTTTATCAATCAATTAAGAATGAAAATTGGTGTGATGTTTGGTAATCCAGAAACAACTACAGGCGGAAATGCTCTAAAATTTTACGCATCAGTGCGACTCGATATCCGCAGAATTGGTGCAATTAAAAAAGATGACGAAGTTATTGGGGCAGAAACAAGAGTAAAGGTAATTAAAAATAAAGTTGCCCCACCTTTTAGAAAAGCAGAATTTGATATGCTGTATGGAGAAGGAATATCTCTTGAAGGTGAAATTATTGATTTAGGGGTTAGCTTGGACTTAGTTGAAAAATCAGGATCATGGTATAGCTATAAAGGTGAAAAGATTGGTCAAGGTAAAGATAACTCTAGAATATTTCTCAAAGAGAACCCTGAGGTCTCTAAGGAAATAGAGGATCTTATTAGAGCTAATATGAACATCAACACAGAGATAAATACCTCGCCAGAAGCAGAAGAGGAAAGCCAAGATACTGAAGAATAATAGCGATAAAAGTTTAGTGTTATTAAAAAAAAGGGCCCTATACTATTTAGGTAAACGGGAGTACTCGCGAGTGGAATTAAATAAAAAAATTAACTCTTACGCAACTTCGCTTGAAATAACAAATCAAGATGTAAAAATTTTACTAGATGAGTTGATTGAGAAAAATTGGCAATCTGATAGTAGATTTACTGAACAGTTTATTTTTTCAAAAAAAAATAAATATGGTATGAGAAAGGTTGAGCATGAGCTAAAATTAAGAGGTATTGACGATAACTTAATATCAGAAGGATTAAAATCAATTAAATCTGATGAATTTTTATTAGCAAAAAAAATATGGAGCAAAAAATATAGCCAATTACCAGAATCTATTGAAGAAAAAACAAAACAAATTAGATTTCTTCAGAGCAGAGGTATTGAATTAAATCTAATACTCAAAATTCTATCTGGTAAGCCAACCGAAATATGATAAATAAAAAATTACTTTCAACACAGGAGATTAGGACGTCATTTTTGGAGTTCTTTGCTTCAAAAAACCATAAAGTTATTGAATCAAGTAGTCTAGTTCCCCATGATGATCCTTCATTATTATTCACAAATGCTGGAATGAATCAATTTAAAGATATATTTTTAGGTATTGAAAATAGAAAATATTCAACTGCTACTTCTAGTCAAAAATGTGTTCGTGCTGGCGGAAAGCATAATGATTTAGAAAATGTTGGCTATACAGCAAGGCATCACACTTTTTTCGAGATGTTAGGGAATTTCAGCTTTGGTGACTACTTTAAAAAAGATGCGATTCTATATGCATGGGAACTTTTGACAGAAATATACGAAGTTCCAGCAGAAAAGCTACTTGTTACTGTCTATGAAGATGATCAAGAGGCTTATGAAATATGGTCAAAAATAATTGGGCTCTCAGATACAAAAATTATTCGAATTGGTGATAATAAAGGAGCAAAATATGCCTCTGATAATTTTTGGATGATGGGAGATACCGGTCCTTGTGGACCTTGTACTGAAATATTTTATGATCATGGTGATTCAATATCTGGTGGTCCTCCCGGCTCTAAAAATGAGGAAGGAGATCGCTATATTGAAATTTGGAATTTAGTATTCATGCAATATAACCGGGATGAAAGTGGAGAGATGAAAGGCCTTCCAAAACCTTCTGTTGATACAGGAATGGGCTTAGAAAGAATTACAGCAGTTCTTCAGGATGTTCACTCAAATTATGAAATAGATTTATTTCAGACAATCATTATTAGAGTTATGGAAGTTACTAATATTAAAGATAAAGATCACCCATCTTTAAAGGTTATTGCAGATCATATTCGTGCAACAACATTTTTAATTTCAGATGGTGTAATACCCTCAAATGAAGGAAGGGGTTACGTCCTTAGGCGAATTATAAGAAGAGCTATAAGGCATGGATATAAATTAGGCTGTAGAGATGCCTTCTTTTTCAAACTAGTCCCTACTTTGACAGATTTAATGAGAACAGCTTATCCAATTGATGAAATTAAAATAAAAAAAATAACTAGTGAAATAAAGTTAGAGGAAAAGCGGTTTTTTGAAACCATTGAAAATGGGATGCTTATTCTTGAGGATTCGATAAAAGATATAGTTAGTAAAAAGCAAAAAGTTTTGCCTGGTACTCTAGCCTTTAAGCTTCACGATACATTTGGTTTTCCTCTAGACCTAACTGCGGATATTTGCAGGGAAAATAACCTAACTGTAAATGACAAAGAATTTGAAAAAGAGATGGGAAGTCAAAAAAGTAGGGCTCGAGAAGCAGGGAAATTTACAGGTAAGGTTTTGCTTGATTACAAAGGGGAAGATACTCTATTTGTAGGCTATGAGCAGACAGAAGCGCAAGTAAAAATTAATGGGATATTCAAAAGTAATGAGCCTAATGCAGAACTAAATGAGGGTGACAAAGGAATTGTAATTTTAAATAAAACTCCTTTTTATGCAGAATCTGGTGGGCAAGTTGGAGATATTGGAATAATCAAAAGTAATAGCTTTGAATTTGTTGTAAGTGATACTTATAAATTTAATGGAAATATTTTTGGGCATGCGGGTTATGTTCAGTCTGGAAAAATAAACTTAAAAGATAAGGCTGATGCAATTATTAACATAAACCATAGAAGTAATATTAAAAGAAATCATTCAGCAACCCATCTTCTTCATAAAGCGCTAAAAATTGTTCTTGGCGAGCATGTTGAACAAAAGGGTTCTCTCGTTGATAGTGTAAAAACGCGATTTGATTTTTCTCATAATAAAGCGCTAAGTCCAAAAGAAATTAAAAAGATAGAATTAATTGTAAATTCAGAGATTTTGCAGAATCAATCAACTCAAACCAGACTTATGAAGATAGAAGAGGCTCAAAAAGAAGGGGCTATGATGTTATTTGGAGAAAAATATGATGAAAAAGTGAGAGTCCTAAATATTGGGAATAGCTCAGAGCTTTGTGGAGGTACTCATGTAAGTCAAACAGGAGATATTGGATTATTTAAAATTCAGTCAGAGGTTGGTGTTGCATCAGGTGTAAGACGAGTAGAAGCTACTACTGGCTATAATTTACTTGAAATAATGGAGCAACAAGAAAATATATTAGAAAAACTAGCATTGGAACTAAAAACTGGAACTCAAGATATACCTGATAAATTAAACCAACTTCTATCTCAAGTAAAAGAAAATGAAAAACTTATTTATGACTTAAAGTCCAAAATTGCTTCAAAAGAAGGGGAAGAACTTATTAAAAAAGCTATTAATATAAAAAACTATTCATTTTTAGGAGAAGTAATTGAAGGTCAAGATGCAAACCAACTAAGAGAAATGATTGATAAATTAAAAAATATTCTTAAAAGTGCCGTTATAATATTATGCTCTACTAATGATGATAAAGTTTCCTTTGCTGTAGGCGTAACTGATAATTTAACAAAAACCATAGATGCAGGAGTAATTGCAAAATTGTTAGGAGAAAAAGTTGGTGGTAAAGGTGGCGGGCGAAAAAATATGGCAATGGCTGGTGGAAATAAAATAAAAAAAATTCCAGAAGCGATGAGTCTTATCCAAGAAAATCTTACGAAATAAAATATATATTATGGCAATAATTGTTCAAAAATTTGGAGGTACATCTGTTGCAAATCCCGACAGAATTAAATCAGTAGCTAATACAATTATTAAATGTAGAGATAAAGGTAATCAAGTTGTAGTTGTTGTTTCTGCAATGTCTGGAGAAACAAATAAACTTATTGAATTAGCGGAAGAGATGATGAAATCCCCTGGTATGCGCGAGCTTGATGCAATTGTTTCAACTGGAGAGCAAGTAACTAGTGGATTAATGGCCCTTGGGTTAATTAATTTAGGAATTAAAGCTAAAAGTTACAGCGGACACCAGGTCACAATTTGGACAGATCAATCCCATACCAAAGCAAGGATACTTGAGATTGATAATAAAAAAATTAAAAAAGATCTTAAAAATGGATATATTGTTGTTGTTGCTGGATTTCAAGGTAGCGATAAAGACGGCAATATAACAACATTAGGAAGGGGAGGTTCTGATACAACTGCGGTAGCATTGGCAGCTGCATTAGGCGCGGAAGAATGTCAAATTTATACTGATGTCGATGGAATTTACACAACAGACCCAAGGGTTGTTCCAGAGGCCAGGAAGTTACATTCAATTACGTTTGATGAGATGTTAGAGATGGCAAGCTTAGGATCAAAAGTTTTACAAACTAGATCTGTTGAATTTGCTGGTAAATATAAAGTTAAATTAAGAGTTCTATCAAGCTTTTCAGCTAATGGAGATGGAACGGTTATTACTTTTGAGGAAAAAAAGAATATGGAAGATCCAGTTATAACAGGAATTGCTTTTGTAAAAGATGAAGCAGAACTTACAGTATTAGGAGTGCCTGATATGCCAGGTGTAGCTTATCAAATATTAGGTCCAGTTGCTGATGCAAATATTGATGTTGATATGATAATTCAAAATATAGGACAAGATGGTTTAATAGATTTGACATTCACTGTTCACAAAACCGATATGACAAAAACCTTAGATATCCTTGATAAAAAAGTAAAGGCTCATGTCAATGCACGAGAAATAATTGGTAATAATAAAATTGCAAAATTATCTATAGTTGGAGTCGGTATGCGTTCAAATCCTGGAGTTGCAAGTAAAATGTTCAGAACTCTAGCAGAAGAAGGTATTAATATCAGTGCTATTTCAACAAGTGAAATAAAAATATCAGTAATATTAGAAGAAAAATCCCTTAATAAAGCAGTTAAAGCACTTCATAAAGCTTTTGACTTAGATAAAGCCTAAAACTAAATTGATTTTTAAAAAAAATAAGGTTATTGTTACGGCAAAATAGGAGAGCTGGCTGAGTGGTCGAAAGCACTTCCCTGCTAAGGAAGCATACGGGGTTTACCTGTATCGAGGGTTCGAATCCCTCGCTCTCCGCCATTATTTTACTGATATAAAGTATAATTTTTTATAAATTTAATATTAAGATAAAGAATGGGTGAAAAAAAGCATAATAATCAAAAAAGAGTTCTTACTGGTATTACCACAAGTGGGATTCCGCATTTAGGAAATCTTTCAGGTGCGGTTCTTCCTGCAATTGAGGCAAGTCAAGAAAAAAGTGTATCAAGTTTTTTATTTTTAGCAGACTATCACTCATTAATTAAAAATATAGATCCAGCATTAACTCATTCTTCGAGCTTTGAAATTGCAGCTTGTTGGTTAGCATGTGGATTGAATCCTGAAGAGGTTACTTTTTATAGACAATCCGATGTTCCTCATATTTTTGAATTAACATGGATTCTTAATTGTTTGGCAGCAAAGGGTTTAATGAATAGAGCTCACGCATATAAGGCTGCAGTTGCAGAAAATAATAATGTAGATGATCCTGATAAAGGTATTACTATGGGACTTTATAATTATCCGATATTAATGGCAGCAGATATACTAATGTTTAAAGCTGATATTGTCCCTGTTGGCCAAGATCAAAAGCAACACATAGAAATGACAAGAGATATAGCGCTTAGATTTAATCATTATTACGGAAATATTCTGTCAATTCCAGAAGCAATGATAGATGAAAAAAAAGGAATTATACCTGGTAGTGATGGGAGAAAAATGAGTAAAAGCTATGGTAATACTATTCCTATTTTTGATACTTCAAAAAAATTAAGAAAAGCAATAATGAAAATCAAAACTAACTCACTTGAGCCTGGAGAACCAAAAGATCCTCTAGACTGTTCTGTATTTAAAATTTTTCAAGCATTTGCAAATGAAGATCAGATTAATAATTTAAAGAAAGAATATGCTAATGGGATAGCATGGGGTAAAGCTAAAGAAGAATTATTTAATCTACTTGAAGAAAAAATTATGCCATTTAGAAGTGAATATGAAAAAATTACTCAAGATAGAGATTATATTGAAAATACACTTAAAAATGGTGCTCAAAAAGCATTGGCAATATCTACCCCTATTATTAAGGAAATACGAAGAGCTGTAGGAATTAAAGAGTTTAAATAAATCTTTTAACCATGTGATTACCAAAGAAACTTTTCTAAACGTAATGAGTCTAGAAATTATGAAACATTTACTTCTTGTAATTTTATTATTAATTTCCTCTATATCAATTGGGAAAGAATCTAATTATATTTTTGGTTGGTCTCATTTAGATGACCCTATTTTAAAAAAACCAAGGGGGGGAACAAGTACTGGTCCTAAAGTAATCCTTGATAGTGAGCCAAATGAATTATGGAGACAATTACAAGATAAAAACTTAACAAAGTTTGAAAAAGATAGGTTATCAATTCTATCAATGGTAGGCAAATACAGGGTTTACTTTGATTTTATGGAAACTATGGGATTTGTTGAAAA
>MDSY01022578.1_pt1 | contig 12329 bp, 10 predicted proteins | sample 811131 | NCBI WGS metagenome assembly MDSY01 (sample SAMN05326643, study PRJNA326480) | marine metagenome | isolation source: seawater | place: Atlantic Ocean: South West | collected 2010
CATCGAGGACGTACGATGCTCCCGCGAGCTGATGCCGATGGCCGACTTAGCCATGCTCGATGCCAAACGGCAGGGCTACAACACTTGGTGCTGGTATCTCAGTGGTCAAAACCAACTCAACCGGGATAACGTACAGTTACATCATGACCTGCATACAGCACTACATAAGGATCAGAATCAGTTTGAGCTTTATTACCAGCCTATCGTAGAGGCGGTAAATGGACGTATATGCGGATTAGAGGCATTGATTCGTTGGCACCACCCCACTCGTGGATTAGTCTCTCCTGGAGTGTTCATTCCCCTAGCCGAACAAACGGGGCAAATTGTTCAACTAGGCCGTTGGATACTGCGCCATGCATGCCAAAATGCCGTAGAGATGCGCGCCAAAAGCGAACAAGTGATACCAGTCGCCGTCAATGTTTCGTCTCTTCAATTTAGGCGCGACGATTTCTTAAGAAACCTTCAAGAAATACTAGATGAAACTTGCTTGCCGCCACATTTATTGGAGCTGGAAATTACCGAGAGCGTACTCATAGATTGGGCCCATAAAGCTATCGAATTGATCAATGCACTTAAGTCAATGGGCATCCGGGTCGCGCTAGACGATTTCGGCACTGGCTTCTCCAGCCTCAGCTATCTACGTGATTTACCAATTCACAAGGTCAAACTCGATCGAGCTTTCATCCAAGATATTGATTCCAATCGCAGCCATGCTGCAATTGTGGAAGGTATCATCACTATGGCACATCATTTAAACTTAGTGGTAGTCGCAGAGGGCATTGAGAATCAAGAACAACAACAAGCTCTAATATGCCATAACTGCGATTTATTGCAGGGTTTCTATTTTGCCAAACCTATGCCAAAAAGAGAATACATGGGGCTACCTAATCTACTCCCACTGCTTTCTGATGCCTGAGTATCAGGTTAGACACGCTATCGATAGCCAGGGCCTGTCATCCCGGTAATGCTGAGTAATAGCAGCACGAGGCCTCATATTAATCTGGGTTACTGGAGTCAAGTACACATCCTCGTAGTCACGCAGAGTCTGCGTGCTTATCGACCGGATTGGCCATCGGCGCGGTATCTGTCGCTGATGGCCATCATCATAACCTTACCAACGCTTCCTCACGCGGGCCGTCAGCTGACTCCGGTCTTCTGGTGACTTCGAAATCTCGAACCAAGCGAGTAACAACCCGGCGCATCGAGCGTCGCTGAAGTCATTGAGGTCTATGTGAGATCGCAGGCCATCACCTACAGGTTGGCTCGAGCGAGACGCACCTACTAACCGAGCCTTCTCTCTTCGTGGTTAAGGGTGCCATCATTACGCACTAGGTCTAGGACGCCCGAGATCATAACAAAGACGGGACTCAACCGCGCGGCCAGCCACAGCGACACTTTCTTCTGACACAATCTACTGCCAGACACCGCCTGATTGACTGCAACTCCAGACTAGTTATTACAGCTTTAGACATAAAATTTTAAAACTCCTGAAGATCACATTGAAAAATACTTTGATGGACACTTTCAGCATACATCGCTCCCCATGCAAGGACTTCCTCCATACCCCAGCGAGCTACAGCTGCCTAAAAGTCCGATATGTTGAGCCCTCCTGCTCAGACATTCTGCCCTGACACACCACCCTCCCCAGCCTTGGCGATCAGCCAATCCCGGAACAGTCGCGCGGAGGCCGAGAGCGGTCGATCGAGATCAAACACGAGATGCTCCGCGAGGCCGGTGATCGCGCGATGATCCGTGACACGAACCAGCTCGCCCTTGGCGATGGCGTCCACCGCCATGAAGTCCCACGCCAGTCCGATGCCGGCACCTCGCTGGATGGCGGCGAAGGTCAGCGTCAGCTGATTGAAGGTGATGTCTGACTTGGGCGGGCGGTAGCGAATACCGAAATGGGCGAACCAATGAGACCAGTCCATGCAGTTCCAGGAGGAGTCCAGCTGAATCAGCGGCCGCTGAGCCAGCTCTTCCAGCGAAAGCTCCTGCTCCTTGATCACATCCGGGCGCGCCACCGGATAGATATCTTCGTGAATCAGCGGCGTGGCACCAAGCGCTGGCCATTCGCCGTCGCCATAGAGGATCGCGAGATCATGGTCCGGCACCATGCTGGCATCCATCTCGTTGCTGGCGTGGATATGCACGGTGATCTCGGGGTGCTCGGCGCTGAATCGTAACAGGCAGGGGAACAGCCAGTACTGGGAGACGGCATGCGTTGCCAGCACGCTGACGGTGTCAGAGTGCTGGAGCGCACGCAGGCGCTGTCCGGCCATCTCGAGCCCTTGCAGCGCCGGCAGAATGTGCTGCTGGTAGAGCATTCCCGCCTTGGAAAGCGTGACACCGCGCGCCTTGCGCACGAACAGCGGCGTGCCAAGTGACGCTTCCAGCGCGCGAATCTGCTTGCTGATGGCGCTCTGGGTCAGGCACAGCTCATCGGCGGCACGGGTGAAGCTTCCCAAGCGACTCACGGACTCGAAGGCCGCGAGTCCCTCCAGTGAGGGAAGATGGCGAAAACGTCCTGCCATGGGGGCTCCCTGTATTTGGAATTGTGTCAGTGTTCGTCATTGCGCTCGCGCGGATGGCTCCAGGCAGCTCTCTCGGCGCACATTCCTTGATGGAATGTCTGGATGCGGCAAAGTCGCTGCTTGATCCCGAAGTAACGCATTAGAGTGGCCCCTTGATCAAGACAAGGGCGACTCATCATGAAAAAAGCAATAGTCCATGCTGGCATGGCAGGCGCCCTCTGGGGAGGCGTCATCGTGTTGCCCTCATTACTTGGCGACATCCATCCAGTGGTCATCAGCTGCGCACGTTTCGGGCTCTACGGACTGTTTGCCGCGGCGATCGCGTTACCCCATGCTCGCCGTCTGTCCGCTCGCCTCACTGCGCGCGATACCCGCTTGCTGCTGGAGTTGGCGCTGACAGGCAATGTGGCGTATTTCATCCTGCTGACGGCAGCAGTCCAATATGCCGGTGTGGCCATTGCGGCATTGCTCAACGGGCTGGTGCCGGTGGCGGTGATGTTGATCGGGAGACGCCATATTCAGGCGAGCCGCCTGTCCGTGAGCCTGTCCCTGACACTGATCGGGGTGGGAATCGTCTGCATGAACGTGCCTGTTCTACTTCGCTTCCTGCAGGGGGCAGGGGAGTGGCGAGACCTGATCGGCGTGCTGTGTGGCTCGCTCGGCGTGATGTCCTGGGCATGGTTCGCGTTGCGCAATGCCCAACAACTCAAGGCCGGTCGTTTTTCCGCGCGTGAATGGTCCACCCTGCAAGGCATCGCGACCGGGGTCGTGGCAGTGATGATTCTGGTGCTGGTCGCCGTCGTGCAGCCGCGGATATTGCCGCTGGAGCTCTCGTCTGAACGCTGGATAGCCTTCGCTGCCGCAGCCCTATTCATGTCGGTCGGGGGCTCCTGGATCGCCAATGCCCTGTGGAATTCGTCGGCCCAGCGCCTGCCGGTGTCGGTAGGCGGACAGATGATCGTCTTCGAGACCTGCTGTGCGTTGCTCTACGGATATCTGCTTGCCTGGCAATGGCCGCAGAGCAACGAAGTGCTGGGCATGCTGTTGATTCTCGGCGGTGTAATGTGGACGCTGCGCGCCGAGCAGCGTGTGTCCGGCCCTCGAAAGGCTGTGGGTGGCGTACCTGTTACGGGATCAGAGCAGTGAAATACCCCACCTGATGAAGCCTGGCCTGGCCGATGGTCATTCCCCGCACATTTCACTCGCCTATTTCAGACACGCCAAGGCCGCCTCAAAGGGCGGCCTTGGCGTGTCTGGCGGGCAGTCTCCACCACTGCCCTCTCAACCATTGCTCTCAGCTATAGCGCTTAACCATGGCGCTCAACCATAGCTATCAACCATAGAAGTGCTCGACAAGACTCATGGGGATCGCCGGCACGTAGGTGACCAACATCAGCACCAGGAAGAGCACGAAGATCATCGGCAGATTGACCTTGGTGGTTTCCCACATGTCCGTCTTGGCGATGGAGCATGAGGTGGCCAGCACCGAGGCCACGGGCGGCGTCTGCTGACCGATGGCCAGGTTGAGGGTCAGGATCAGGCCGAAGTGGATGGGGTCGATGCCGATCTGCTGGATCAATGGCATCACGATCGGTACCACCAGGATGATGGCAGCGGCGCCATGCAAGAACATGCCGAGCAGGAGCAGCAGGATGTTGAGCAACGCCAGCACCGCCACCGGGTCCGTGGTGATCGCGGTGATCTCCTGGGCCAGCTGTTGCGGCAACTGCATCTCGGTGAGGAATAGCCCCAGTACCGCGGATGTGGCGACCAGCAGCATCACGACGGAAGTCTGGATCACGCCATCGATCACCGCGCGATACAGCACCTGCAGGTTCAGCTCACGATAGACCAGCCCCCCGATGACCAGCGCCGCCAGCACGGCGATGCCTGCGCCTTCGGTGGCGGTCACGAAGCCACCGAAGATGCCGCCCAGAATGATGACCGGCAGCGTCAGGGCCCAGAAGGCCTCGCGGAACGCCTTGCCGAGTGTCGACAGCGAGAAGGCAGCCTCACGCGGCATGTCGTACTTGCGGGCGTAGTAGTAGCAGAGCATCGCCAGCCCCAGACCACCCAGAATCCCCGGGATGATGCCTGCGACGAACAGCTTGACGATGGACGTGTCCGCGATGGCCCCGTAGAGAATCATCGACAGCGACGGCGGAATGATGATGGCAAGCGACGCCGAAGACGACGTGATCGCCGCCGAGAACTGCGGCGTGTACTTGCGCTTCTTCATCTCGGGAATCAGCACCGAACCCGTGGCGGCCACATCGGCCACCGCAGAGCCGGAAATCTCGGCGAAGAACAGCGATACCCCGACATTGACCATCGCCAGGCCACCGCGCACGAACCCGACCATGGCCGTGACGAGGTTGATCAGTCGCATGGAGATGCCCGAGGTATTCATCAGCGCGCCGGCCAGAATGAACAGCGGAATCGCGATCAGCGGGAACTTGGTGGCGCCATTGAAGAGCGTCAGCGGCACGTTCACCAGCGCGTCCACGCCCATGAAGATCACCACTCCGACGACCCCGACGGTACCGATGGCGACCGCAATGGGCACGTTGATCAACACCAGTGCGAACAGCGCCGCGATAATGATCAGTAGCGTCATGAACGGTGCTCCTTGAGGTCTTGCTCGGCGAGACGGATGGCTTCCGCGATCTCTTCCTCTTCGCTGTTGACGCCCGCACACATCTTGCGCCAGGCATGAGGCAGACCCAGCAGTTCACACAGAATGAAGAGCGCCGCACTGATCGGAATCACCGACTGGGTGACGTCCAGACCGATGGTCGGCAAGGCGATGAGGGAGTCCCAGGCCAGCACGTCCAGCACCTGATAGCCGAACCAGCCCACCACGGCAAAGAAACCGATCACGATTAGCTCAGAGGTAATGAACAGCGTACTGCGCAGTGCGATGGGCGCCTTGGTGATCAGACCAGGGAAGCCCATGTGGGAACGCTTCAGAGCCGCCAGACCAGCACCATAGAAGCTGAGCCAAGCCAGATTGATCGAGGCGACCTCGTCATACCAGGGCAAGGAGCCACCGAAGGTACGCAAGGCCACCGCCGCCAGCACGATCACCGTCAGCGAGAGCAGTAACCCGACGGTGAACACTTCCAGGCAGCGTTCCACCACCTGGTTGACTCTGTCCAGCAGAGTCACGTCAGTCGTGGCCGTCAGTCCTTCCCCACTCTCGGTGGGGAAGGTTGCCTTGGCCGCATGGGAATGCGAGCTCATGACTTACTCCTTGGCCAGTGCCATGGCCCGGTCAACCATCGCCTGGCCACCGTCGACCTTGTCGGAGAACGCCTGATAGACCGGCGCACTCGCGGTGACGAAGGCATCCCGATCCACCTCATTGACGGCCATGCCGCCCGCCTTGAGGCTCGCCAGCAGCTTGTCATCCAGTTCTGCACCCTTGGCGAAGGCCCAGCTCTGGGTCTCGGCGGACACCTCGGCAATCGCGGCCTTCACGTCCTCGGGCATCTTGCCCCAGCCGGCCTGACTGCTGGTCAGCCAGATGGGCGAATAGACATGATTGGAGAGTGACAGGTACTTCTGGACCTCCTGGAACTTGGCACCATCGATGTTGGACAGCGGGTTCTCCTGGCCGTCGACCACCCCGGTCTGGAGTGCCACGAAGACTTCCGAGAAGGCCATCGGTGTCGGATTGGCGCCCCACGCCGTGAACATGCCGGTACGCCATTCGCTCTGCGGGGTGCGCAGCTTCAGCCCGTCCAGGTCTTCCGGCTCCACCACGGGATGTTCATTGTTGGTGATCTGGCGGAAGCCGTTCTCCCAGGTGGAGACCAGCTTGAGGCCCTTTGCCTTGGCATCCTCGGCCAGGTCAGTCATCACGATCTCGTCATCGATGCGCTTGAGGTGCTCGCGATCCTTGACCATGAACGGCATGTCAAACAGCGCAAAACTTGGCGAGACGGACGACATCACCGAGGAAATCGCGGCCAGATCGACCGTGCCGAGGCGCAGCTTCTGGATCAGCTGGCGCTCATCGCCCAGCTGACCGCTGTGGTAGTACTCGACCTGATGCTCATCCCCGAGTCGAGCCTGCAGACTATCGGCGAAATGTTGTGCAGTCAGACCTTGCAGACTGTTGGGGCTACCGCCGATGGCAAACACGATCTTCTCGGCATGCGCGGTGGTGGTACCCAAGGCGGCGGCTAACAGCGTGGCGGCAAGCATGGCTCGCTTCATTGTCGAATCCCTTTGATTGTTATGATTCTGGATATGGACGTATCGGGCCTGGCTTGCCATTTGATCGCTCCGGACCTGAGTCTGTGTTGGCGAGACTGACTCACGTGCGTCACGTTCAAATTCCACCCCCCCTCAAGTGGACTGAAAACCATACCAGATGAAGCAAAACTTAGTCGTCTACTGCCGCATCGGTCAATCATAGCGCCGCAGAAATAGACCTTTGTCTAGCGAAACACGCAACAATCCCCCTTCCACAGCCTCATCTGGACTGGATGGCAAACCACATACAGACATCGCCCGTCTGCTATCGTTAGCAGCGGTGTCTGGAGGTTTTTTAGCCCTGCAAAACCAAAAGCCCCGCCGATTTCCTCGGCGGGGCGTGCATGCGGATCAAAGACGTCAACGCCTCGAAATAGGGCGTAACTAAAGAACGAAGCTGAAGAACCAGGCTGGACTTCACTTAGTCACGGCGACCCCAGGCCACGGCGTCGTGCGGGTGAAGGCTTTCGATATGCCGTACATGCACATGCGCCTCGCCGTCTGAGATCGCCAGGCCATTGATCAACCTGCGTGCAGCGTCTTCGACGAACATCAGATTCTGACCATTGAGCGCCGCGAAGGCCTGTTCATCAGCGCGTTTCACGGCCGTCTGGACCGGCGTGGCCACGGCCTGCTCGATGGCATCGATCAGTGCGATCAACCCCAGATCCCGCGCAGCGGGCTTCAGCTCGACCTGGACCTGCGCCTCGCTACGCTGGCTGTGGGGCGTGGCCAGAGTGGCGTTGTGGGTGAGCCACTCGGCGACCTGCGCAGGCGTCAGCGTGGTGTCATTGCGATGAGCCGCCAGGAATGCCTGCTCGATCAGCTGGCGCGACAGGGCCGCCGAGCACGGACAGGTGGAGGAATACCCCACCGTGACACTGGCCTGCAGTGTGAACCTGCCCTCGTGCAGGCTGGCCTCCAGCGTGACGGGATAGGACTTCCAGCCAGAGAGTTGCGGTGTGACTAGCGCCGGACGCTTCACCAGCAGCGCGAATTCCAGCCTGACGCGGGCATTGCGCGAGGCGCAGTCGTGATGGCTTGCCACCATCGCAGCAAGCACCTCCCGCAGAATGCCCGGGGTCAGTGGCTTGCCCTCCGCCAGCCCATCCAGCAGGCGGTAAAGGCGCGACATGTGAATGCCCTTGGTATGCGGCATCGGCAGGGCGACCTGCGCATCCACGTGGGCATGCAATTCACGGCGATAATCGCCCTCCTCGATGAGTACAGGCAGATCGATCCCCTGCATGCCCACCCATTCCAGGGGACTCAAGGAGCGCGAGCGCTCGGTCAGGGAAACGTCAGGGAGTATTGCGGTCATTCGTCAGATATCCAAAGCGGACCTCGTCAGCGACCACCTCCCCCAGGATGCAGGAAGGCGGCACTGAGCTCAGCCGAAGTGTGGGGTGTGTCAGGAGAAATGAAGAGCAGAGCGCGGACGGATCGTCGTCAGGTCAGAATCATCCCGCCAGTCGCGAGGAATGATGACCGGTGATCTTCCACTCACCGAGGATCTCCTCGAAGGTGAACAGAAAACGGGCCGGAATCGTGACCGTCTCGTCAGCGACGCGATATTCGAAGGTGTAGTGCCCTCCGATCACGACGGTACCCAGCTTGCGACTGACTCGGGGTGAGTACTCCCCCAACTCGCAGGCCAGCGCTTCATTGGCGAGAAAGCCATCGAAGTAGGCCTGTCGTTGCTGGCGATTCTCACGCACATCATCGGCGACCGTCGGCACCAGAATCGCGTCCTCTGCATACAGCGAGAGAAGCGTCTCCTTCTCCCCGCGAGTGACGGCAATCGCCCAGCGCTCCAGCGTGCGCGTCGCGGCATTGATGCAGAACTCTGCGTCACGCTCACTCAGCGGTAGCGATGTCGGGTGGGGCATGCGGTGGCTCTCCCTTGAGGAGGAGGCTCTTGAGGAAAGACGGGGGCCGACAGCGCCCCCGTCGATTTGTCACGGAGCGATCAGGCGTCGGCACACCGCAGGATGCCCTGTCCCAGGCGCTCGATCAGCTGCGGATACAGCGTCTCGCCCAGCGGCAGTCCCACACCCAGCGGCTCGAAGACGATGGAGGTCTTGACGCCGGTTCCCTCGAAGACGCTCTCGATCAACGCCGGGTTGTACTGTGGCTCTCGGAAGACGCACTGGATGTCGTCCTGCTTCACGCGCGCCTGGATCTCCTTGACGCGGGCCGGGCTGGGGGTGGAGGCGTCGCCCAGCGAGATGGCACCAGACGCCGGCACGTCGAAGCGGTGCTCGAAGTACTGATAGGCATCATGGAAGACAATGTAGCGAGTGCCCTGCACCTGAGCCAGACGCGCTGACAGTGATTCGGTCAGCGCCTCGAGCTCCTGCTGCCCCGCCTGGGCATTGCTGCGATAGGTCGCCGCGTGCTCCGGGTCCTGTGCTGCCAGTGACTCCGCAATGGCGCCCAGCCAGGTGTGAGCATTCACCGGGTCCAGCCAGCCATGGGGATTCTCGCCGTCATGACCATGCTCGTCGTGATGCTCGTCGTGATCTGCATGGGCTTCGTGATCGCCATCGTGATGCTCGTCATGGTCGCCGTGATGCTCGTCGTGATCCGCATGGGCTTCGTGGCCACCATGCTCGTCGTGCTCTTCGCCATGCGCGGAAGAGGCTTCATCAGCGTGATGATGTGCCTCGAAGGTGGGGCCCGAACGATAGGTCAAGTGCAGGGTGCCCGGCACCTCCATCAACTCGACGGCATCGGCATCCGCGGCCAGCGACGCACGCGCCTTGGCAAGCCAGGGCGTCAGCTCATCACTGACGAAGAACACCACATCCGCATCGGACAGTGCCCTGGCCTCGGAGGGACGCATGGAATAGCCATGCGGTGAAGCGCCTGACTGGATGACCAGATCGGGGCTGCCCAGCTCCCCCATGACACGTGCCACCAGTGAGTGCACCGGGGGGATGTCCACCGCGACCGATGGCACCTCGGCCACTGCCACGGCAGGTGCCAGCATCAGGGGCAGAGAGAGGGAAGGCAGTAACCGATGGCGCATGGCGGTTCTCCAATAGAGGCGATATCGCGGAAGGAAGATCGAAGGCTGCAATGACCAGACCCAATATGTTATAACATAACATTAATTGTTACTGCCCCGTCAACTCTTCAGCGCCAAGAGGTCCCCATGTCGCTGTTATCGATCAAAAATCTGTGTGTCACGCTCGGCAGGCATCGTATCCTCGATGCGATCGATCTCGAGGTTGAGCGCGGCGAAATCGTTACCCTGGTAGGCCCCAATGGCTCAGGCAAGTCCACGTTGCTTCGCAGCATCATCGGGGCGGTGTCCCCGACGAGCGGGCGGATACATCGTCAACAAGGCTGCAGAATCGGCTACGTCCCCCAGCGCCTGAGCCTGGACCCGACACTGCCGATGACGGTGGTGCGTTTCCTGAATCTGCCCCATCGCCATTCGCGCGCGGCGGTGGCAAATGCCCTGGCGCAGGCCGGCATCCCCGGCGTTGAGCAACAGCAGATCGCCGACCTCTCGGGGGGACAATTCCAGCGTATTCTGCTGGCCCGTGCCCTGATGGATTCGCCCGATATATTGCTGCTCGATGAGGCAACCCAAGGGCTGGATCACCGTGGCATCGCGGACTTCTACCGTCAGATCGATCGCGTCCGCCACACCCTCGGCTGCGGGGTACTGATGGTCAGTCACGAGCTGCATGTGGTGATGCGCGCCTCCGACCGTGTCGTCTGCCTGCATGGCCACGTCTGCTGTCAGGGCACGCCTGAGCGTGTCATGACCTCACCGGCCTACCAGGATCTGTTCGGGCTCGATACCGCTGATGCCCTGGCCTTCTATCGCCATGAGCATTCACACGATCACTCTCCTGCTCAGTCTCACGATCACTCTGACTCTCGCACCCACTCGCCCGCTGACGCTGCGCCCACCTGTCGGCCCTCATCCGGACCTACACCTGCACCTGCACCCGCGCCTGCAGCCAAGCCTGTGCTCAAGCAAACAACGCAGAGCCGAGAACCAGCGCTCCAGCTCATTGCACCGAACGCAGAGGGATGTCACTGATGTTGGAGGGACTGATACTGGATGACTTCATGCTCCGCGCCGCCCTGGCCGGGATATTAGTGGCGCTTGCGGCAGCGCCGCTGGGCTGTTTCGTCGTCTGGCGACGCATGGCCTATTTCGGCGACGCCACGGCCCATGCCGCGATCCTCGGCGTGGCGCTGTCGCTCTTGATGTCCACCTCGATTCTGGCCGGCGTGCTCGTCGTCTCGCTGATCATGGCGACACTGGTCACGCTGCTCAGCGGACGCGGCTACGCCATGGACACCCTGCTTGGCGTGATGGCGCACTCCGCACTCGCCTTCGGCCTGGTGGCCGTCTCCTTCCTGCCCGGCGTACGCATTGACCTGATGGCCTATCTGTTCGGCGATATCCTGGCGGTCAGCAAGACAGACCTCGCAATCATCGCCGCAGGTGGCGTGTTGGTCATCGGCCTCATCTACTGGCGCTGGTCGGCGCTGCTCACTGCCACCCTGAATGAGGACCTGGCGCGTGCCAGCGGCATCAACCCGCGACGCGAGCAGCTGGTGCTGACACTGTCGCTGGCCGTGGTGGTCGCGGTTGCATTGAAGGTGGTCGGTGCGCTGTTGATCACCGCACTGCTGATCATCCCGGCGGCCACGGCGCGCCGCTTCTGTCACACCCCGGAACTGATGGCGATCGCCGCCGCTATTATCGGCGGAGTCTCCACCACCGGCGGGCTGCAAGCAGCTTACTGGCTGGATACCCCCACCGGCCCCACCATCGTGTGCCTCGCCACCCTGCTGTTTGCCCTGAGCACTGCAGCGGCACGCATCTCACGCCTTGTCGCACAGATCGGCAGCGAAGCGTCTGCTCGAGGAAAGTGACGGCCCCTCCCTACTTGATCAGCACAACAGTACCGATCAGGAGCGCCAAAGACGCGCCAGCAATGAAGACACCCCACTGATCGCGGATCAGCGGGGTGTCTTGGCGAGTGTCAGCAGTTCAGAGACTCATGCGCCGTCGCTCATTCCCAGGCGGGGAATGGGTCCGGCAGGTCACGCCAGGCTTCCTTGCCCGCCAGCAGCGTGGCGTCATCGAGCAGGCACTCGTCCAGCGCCTGGCGGATACGGGCTTCATCCAGGTTCTGACCGATGAATACCAGCTCCTGGCGCATGTCACCGAACGGCTCCTGCCATTTTTCCCGGATCGACTCCAGATACTCGGGGTCTTCTGGCCATTCAACCTCCGGCACTGCCTTCCAGAACATGCCGCCGAACCCGTAGTGCGCGATGCCGCCGGCCTGGTTCCACTGCCCGGCAAACTGCGGCCGCGTGGCCAGCCAGAAGAAGCCCTTGGAGCGCAGCAGCTTGCCGCCGAACCAGTCACCATGGAGCAGCTGGTGGAATTTCTCGGGATGGAACGGCACGCGCGCATGGTAGGAGAAACTCGAGATGCCATATTCCTCGGTCTCCGGCACGTGCTCGCCGCGCATCTCCTTCAGCCAGCCCGGTGCC